>Ga0123354_10015275_pt1 | contig 11981 bp, 13 predicted proteins | sample TergutLab28metaG_2_FD_97872 | JGI IMG/M metagenome (GOLD analysis project Ga0123354, IMG submission 97872) | Labiotermes labralis P4 segment gut microbial communities from Petit-Saut dam, French Guiana - Lab288 P4 | ecosystem: Host-associated > Arthropoda: Insects > Digestive system > Gut ... | reverse complement strand
TAAAGTGGCAGAAGTCAAGAAAATTCTTGACCTCTGAATTCCCCTTTTTTTAGGTAAGGGGAAACAAATATAAAAAAATTGCGTAAAAAAAGGGCAAAGCCTCCACATCCGTGGGGGCTTTCACCCAACCCAAAAACTTTTCAAACTCACAACAACAACCCATTGCAGAACTAATCAAAAAGAAGCGTTATCGAAGAATACCCACATCGGCACGGGTACAGCTACAACCTAAACCCGAACCGAGTGGCAGAGATCTAAAACCCAACGGTTTAACCTCTGTCTACACCCCCTTTTTCTAAGGGGGAGAAAAATAAACTATTTTGAATCATGACCGTTTTTTCGTGTATTTGTATTTTGGTAAAGCTTATAACTATATAGTTGTTATATCTTTTTGGAGGGCGCTTTGATGAGTTACAATAAAACTTGTTTGTTGTTATTGACAGTTTTATTGGTAAATATTTTTTTGTTGAACGTGGGACCTGTTGGGGCTCAAGAGGTTACGTCCTTTTCGTCTGAAGATGTTTTTATGATTCCTATAGTTAATGGTTCTGTTAGGTTTTCAGTTAATGGTACTTATTCTTCTGCTGTTTTAGATGGTGATATATGGATTTTTAATAATTTAACGCTTAGTGGTTCTCGTTTTTCAGGGGTTTTAAAGTTTTCAGCTAAAGATTGTAATGTAACAATACATGCGTTTCGTTCAAATTTTTTGCGTTACACAGTTGAGGGTGTGGGTGAGCAGGTGTTGAATTTGGGGTTTAATTCTTCTAGGCCTTCTCATATTAGCGAGTGGTCGGTAATTAATCAGGATAGTGTGTTTTTTGCTGAGGGAAAGAATTGGCAACTTTTGTCTGATGATACTGTGGTTGTTAAGGGGCTTTTAGGTACTTTAATGGTTGTGCGTTATAATTATGGTTATACTGTGGATGAGAGAGCTTTTTATTTGCGGCATTCGGTAATTATTTTAACTTGGGTTACTGTTGTTGTTATTGTTGTTGTTGCTTTGGTTATTAAGTTAAAAAATAGGTCGTATCGTGGGGGTTTGGTTTAATGGTTTGGGAGGTGCCTGTAAGTGTTGTTTTGCCTCTTTATGTTTTAGTGGCCGTTGTTGGTATAGCTTTAGTTCTTAAACTTACTAAGGATAGGACCAGAAAAATTAGTAATCTGCGTTTTTATGTTCAGATTCTTGCAGTAATTGTCATTTTTATGGGTTTACTTATAGGTCCTTTTGATCAGCCTCTTTGGGCGCCTCTTGGGGTTTCACCTCGTGATCGTTTAATAGGCTCTAATTTTTTAGGTAATCAACTACCTGACGGTATAACTTTCCCTGTTTTAGCATGTTACTACCCTAATGGTCGAACTGTTACCTGTCCTGTTTGGCAATTACAAGCATACATTTTTCCATTTTGGAATTATCCAAGAGGGTATGAAGTTATTTATTCAACTACAGGACTGGAAAAGATAGGTATAGTTATAGGGTCTTTAATTGTAGCAGCACTAGTTTTTGGCAGATCTTATTGTGGTTGGCTCTGTCCTTTTGGGTTATTTCAAGATATGCTTACACGACTACGAAAAACCACAAAAATTAAACATCGCACCTTTTCGGATGACACAAACAAAAAACTTGGCCAATCTCGTTACATAATCATTGCCACTTTTTTAATTATAAGTGTCATCTTTGGTTCTTACTATATTTTTGGCACTGAAATAGTTCCTGGAACTATAACTGGGGGTCCATACGGAACAGAAACAGGTATTGTAAGCTTCATAAACGAACCTTACTGCCTAGTATGCCCTATGCGGCCCTTATGTACCCTAGTTGAAATAGGTACGGGTTCTATGAATTATAATTACGTTGTACAAATAATATATGGCCCCTTAGGGATAATTGGTGGATACATTTCTAGTATAAACTTGATAATTTTAGCCATAGTAATTATCCTCGCCCTCATGTATCGACGATTTTGGTGTCGTATATGTCCCGTAGGTGCTCTAACAGGCCTATTTAGCACCTTTACGCCCTTCAAACAAATAGCCCTCACAAAACTAGAAAAGGACCAACAAAAATGCACTAAATGTGGAATATGTAAACGCGCTTGTCCAACACAAGCAACCAATATGTACACTAAAAAAGGCGGCGATGTAACGGATTCAAAATGCATACTTTGCGCTCGATGCGTCGAATTATGCCCCTATGATGATGCCCTAAAAATTAAATTCGCCGGAAAAACCATAGCAACATCAAAAAATTAACACAAATCAAAACTTAAGCCGCCTTTATAGCATCTATAAAAGTATCCCATTCACCTGTTTTCTTCAATTCCCGCTTCTTTAACATATCATTAATCGCCGTCTCATTATACAAACCCCCCGTCTTAGGATGAGCCTTCCTAGAAACTAATGTAAAAGCACGATAAACCTTATCACCCAACTTATCTGTGTTAACCTCATGAGTATAACCAATCTTTTCAGAAAGAACTACAACAACAAACTGCAAATATTTACCAATTTTTCTAAGCGCCTCAAACTGAGCTTTAAGCTTACTTAAAGAATCCATATCAGCATTATTCAAAATTTGTATAACCATTTTAACTTCACTTGGAGCATACTCTTTCTGACTAGGATTAGCAATAGGCTCCAACAAAAACATACTACTTTTAACATCTGAACCCTCAAGCCTCTGATTAGGACACAAAGTCACATTAAAACCTCTACTAATCAAATGCTCCCTAACAACAACCTCTACAGCAGTACCACTTTTTTCCAAAGCCTTATCCACCTTTTGCTTAATGTAATCCTCCGCAACCTCAATAAGCATCTCATATTCTTCATCCTTCTTAGTAAGAAGAGGCTTTTTCAATTCTCTATAAACCGACATAGACTTCATACAACAACCTGCGACAAATAAAAAGGATACGGTACAACACCAAAACCCATCAAAACCACCCAACAACTCCCTTAGTAACCCACAAAAAACATAGACTACGCACTCATAACATCAAAAAACAATCAACCAAAACAATAAAAACAGAAAAAAAGAAGACAAGATGGCGCTTAACCAAAAAACACCAACAAACGTTTTAATTTTTAAAGATTTGCTGTTTTTAACTTTATCAGAGAGTATACATCATATTTATCATCGATAATTTTCCTGCCATTAAGATACTCCAATTCAATGAGAAAACCTAAACCTACAACAATTCCACCAAGTTTTTCAATAAGTTCTATATTTGCTTTAATTGTTCCCCCTGTCGCTAATAGATCATCAATTAACAGAACATTTTGCCCCTCACTAATAGCATCTCCTTGAATTTGAATAGTGTCTTTTTCATACTCCTTTTCATAAGTTAAATTAATACAATCAAAGGGCAACTTTCCTGCTTTACGGATAGGTACAAAACCAACACCCAATTCATACGCTAATGTTGCTCCAAAAATAAAGCCCCTTGCCTCATTTGAGGCAATAACATCAACTTTTTTGCTTTTAAAGTGCTCCGCAAGTTGCTGAATTGCTTGTTTAAAACACTCGGAATCTTTAAGAATTGGTGCAATATCCCAGAAACATACTCCTTTAAAGTTTGTACTACGAAGCTTATTTTTTAAATCAATCTGTTGCTCTGTTTTGGTCATATGTATTTTCCTTTCCTTAGTGTTGTTTATGCAAATGCGCCTTCAAGAGCGTTTTTGCAGTTACAGCTCTGTTGCATTGGGGTTGCTTTAACAGTTTCAGCGATGATTTTTTTGACGTTTTCAATGTTTGCTCGCATAACTGTAACTATATCATCAATACTCACAGGGTGGTCTTTCCATACATCATAATCAGTAACAGTTGATATAGATGTATAACAAATTTCTGCTTCCCGCGCTAGAATACACTCAGGAACTAAGGTCATACCTACAATATCTGCACCCCAACCGCGATACATTTTAGACTCAGCTTTTGTACTAAAACGTGGACCTTCTATACAGACGTATGTTCCTGTTTCATGCATTTTTATACCCAAGTTTTTGGTAATGTCTATAACGGTTTTTCTAAGTTCAGGACACATGGGTTCTGCTACACCTATATGACAAACTTTGCCTTCTATTTGGGTGTAGAATGATTGTTCACGTCTTGTTGTTCTATCGATAAATTGGTCTACAAAAACTATGTCACCTGGCATGTATTCTTCTCGCAAAGAACCAACAGTTGAGGGCGCGAGTACACGTTTAACCCCTAACTGTTTGAGCGCATAAATGTTTGCTCGTACAGGTATGTCAGTTGGTCTTATAGTGTGTTTTTTTCCATGTCTTGGAAGAAACGCCACCGTTTTTCCACCTATTTCACCTATAGCAATTACATCTGAGGGTTTCCCGTATGGTGTATCTATGGCAACTTCTTTTATGTTATTGAAAAGTTTTGGGTCGTCAAGACCTGTTCCGCCTATTATTCCAATTTCTGCTTGCATAAATTTTTAATCTACCTGTTTAGACTTATAAGAATAACGCCTTACAGGCACACATGCGCTTTTGATAATTCTATTTGTTTATATTAAAAAAGATATTTTGTTGATACTCTTATATTAAAAAAAGAGTTTGGGTATTTACTCTTCGATTTCTTTTATTTCGCACTTGAGTTTTTTGATGATTTCGTCAGCTCGTAGTGGCTCGATTTTAAGTGTGTATAGCTGACTTGAAGTGTGAAGTTTAAGTTTAACGTTTTCTTTGTTCCTTTTAACTTGACAATACTTTGCTTTGGCGCTCATGGCCACGAAACTTTCAACGTCTGTCATTTCTGATGGCATATTATTTTTCCTCTGTTAACGCTTTGATGGGTGCAAGCCAGTTTTTATTTGTTTTGGTGTTGTTAGCTTCATGACGATGCGCTTTTGGGTGTTTGGTTTGATTGGGCAATTATTTAAATTGTAGAAAAACATTTGTTAACTATTGACTCTGTCTATATGCTTTAAAAGGGATTTAGGTATGGTTAATTTTTTTCAAGTTTGGGGACAAAGCCTATCAATAAAAAGACTTTTCATATCGTGTATTGTTTTAATAAGTCTTGTTTGTGTCTTATCTGCGGGAGTGTTTTTGTATTATCAGCAATCAAGTAAGGTTTCTGAGTCTGTATATTTGGGTGTAAGTTTTTGTGGTAATACTACTGCTGAGGCTAAAGTGTTAATTGATAAAATTAAAGATTATACTAATCTTTTTGTGTTGCAGTCAGGTCCTGTTAGTCATAATATGACGGCGACTACGGAAATTTGTGATTATGCTACTTCTCAGGGGTTAGATGTTATTGTCTTTTTTGGGTGGTTTGATATTGAGCATACTGAGCGGGGTTATTGGATTCAAGAGGCTGTTAAGCGTTATGGTGATAAATTTTTAGGGGTGTATTATTATGATGAGCCCGGTGGTCTTCAGCTTGATTATGATTGGGAGAATCATTTTATGGAGTGGAGTGCGCATATTAAAGCGTCTGGTGTTAGTAATGATAAGTTTTATCAAGATCTTCTCGAGTTATCGGAGGGTTATTTAAATGGAACTATACAGGCTTATGATGCAGAAGCTCAAATGTATGTAAAGTATATGCAAAATAGTCCCAATATTTCTTTTCTAAAGGACAATTCTCTCACAGTGTTTGTTTCTGACTACGCGTTATTTTGGTGGGATTACTTAGGTGGCTATGACGTTATTTTTGCTGAATTAGGCTGGACTAACTCTACCGCTCAAGAAATTAGTTTACTTAAGGGTGCTGCACACTTACAAAATAAAGAATGGGGCGTAATTGCAACATGGCTATACTACGATGAACCATATTTAGATACTGGCGAAGAAATCTATAACCAATTATTACTATCATACAAGGCAGGCGCAAAATATCTTATAATTTTTGACTACCCCACTATAGAAGGTAACCCCTATGGTGTTCTTACAGATGACCACTTTGAAGCACTACAAAAACTCTGGACTGACATAAATAATCCCGCAATCAAACGTGTAACTAAACCTGAAGCTGTTTTAGTATTACCACAAAACTACGGTTGGGGCATGCGACACGTAAACGATCGCATTTGGCTCTGGAGCGCAGACGAACATAGCCCACAAATTTGGGAAACATCTCAAAAACTTTTAGAACAATACGGCATAAACTTAGACATAGTCTATGACGACCCACAATTCCCTATAACAAACAAATATCCCAAAATTTACTACTGGAACCAAACTCTAACATAAAATCAAAACAAACAGGCTGTTCCAAAAAAAGATAACAACCCACTTCAACACACTTGAATTGTGTAAAACTGGCAAATTATATATGCACCTATATATCTTTCCCATAAAGTTATTACTGTATACTTCCAGAATGTTATAGGGAATTGTTTATGCAACGTTCATACTCTAGATTGCTTGGCATAGTGGGTAAACCAAATACGGGTAAGTCAACTTTTTTTAGTGCTGCAACTCTTGCTACAGCGGATATAGCAAATTATCCTTTCACAACTATAAAACCCAACAGGGGTGTTGGTTATGTGCGGTCTTCTTGTGTTCATGAGGATTTTAAGGTGCAAGATAAGCCACGGAATTCGCTTTGTTTAGCTGGTGTTCGTCTTATGCCTGTTGAGCTTGTTGACATTGCAGGCATTGTTCCGGGTGCTTGGGAGGGACGTGGTTTAGGTAATCAGTTTTTGGATGAGATTCGTCGTGCTGATGCCCTACTTCATGTTGTTGATGTGTCTGGTGGGACGGATATTGAGGGTAAGAGTTGTAAACTTGGGGAACATGATCCTTTGGAGGATGTGCAGTTTCTTGAACGTGAAATTACCCTGTGGATGGTTAATATTTTAAAGAAGGATTGGTCGAAAATTGCGCGGACTGCTGAGGCGGATAAGAAAGGTATTGCGTCACCTTTAGAGGATCGTTTGACTGGGTTAGGTATTAAGAAGGTTAGTGTTGGTGAGGCGATTAGGCGTTGTGGTTTAAATGTTGATAAGCCGACTCTTTGGAGCGATGAAGATTTTTACCAGTTTGTTGATGTTTTACGGCGTATTTCTAAGCCTATGCTTATAGTTGCTAATAAAGTGGATTTACCGTCTTCGCAGATAAATCTTGAGCGTTTAAAAAAACTTGATTATACAGTAATTGCTGTTTCTGCTGAGGCTGAGCTTGCTTTAAGGCGTGCTGCGGAGAAGCAGTTAGTTGACTATAAACCGGGAGATGAGGATTTTAAGGTTTTATCTCCTGAAAAAATGTCTGCAGGTCAGCTTAACGCGTTAGAGTCTATTCGTGAAAAAATTTTATCCACCAATGGTTCTACAGGGGTTCAGGAGGCGCTAAATACTGCCTATTTTAAGTTACTTGACATGATAACAGTTTATCCTGTTGAAGACCCTGAGCATTTAACCAATCATGACGGTCAAGTGTTACCTGACGCTTACCTGGTTCCTAATGGAATAACGGCGCATCAATTTGCTTATGTTATACACACAGAACTTGGTGAAAACTTTATCTACGCCATTGATGCCAGAAACAAACGACGTATCGGTGAAGATTCTATATTAAAAGATAGAGATGTCATATCCATAGTTAGTGCTAAAAAACGCGCCTAACTTTATTTTTTTGTTTATCTATTTTCCGAATCTACGTCTACGGTTTTGGTAAGTTCTAATAGCTCTTAATAAGTCTATGAAGCGAAAATCTGGCCAGTAAACGTCTAAAAATAAAAGTTCACTGTAGGCAGCTTGCCAAAGTAAAAATCCGCTTAATCTTTCTTCCCCTGAGGTTCTAATAATCATATCTGGATCCTGTTTTGTCATGTGAGAGGTATATAGATATTTTTCAAATATATCCTCGCTGATGTCATCTATTTGAAGACGATTTTCTTTTATTTCTGTAGCAATTCTTTTTGAGGCGTCAACAATTTCAGCTCTTCCACCATATGCAAAAGCAAAATTCCAGACATAGTTGTTATAATGCTCTGTTGCGTTCTCAACCTCGGTAATAATTTTTTGTAAACTGGGGGGCAACAGGTTTGTTCGGCCGATAACTTTTATATGTACTTTATTTTTATGCACCCGTTTATCTGTTAATAACTTTTTAAATCTCTCCTCAGCTATCTGCATAATCTTTGTTATCTCTTCAGATTGTCTAGAAAAATTCTCTGTTGAAAAAGAGTAAAGCGTAACATACTTAACGTCAAGCATACTACACCAATCAAGAAGTTGCTCTACAGTGTCTGCACCCTGTTTATGACCCCACTTATCTGTAAGCCATGGACTTTTCTCTTGCTCACTTGCCCAACGCCTATTCCCATCTAAAATTATAGCAACGTGTTCCGGTCTTTGGCCATCTTTTATTTGATACCATAACCAACGCTGATAAATTTTGTAAGCACCGATCACTGAAAATATTTTCTTAAGCAACATTCAGCCTCATATTAAACATGTTAAATACAATAGTTACTTTTTAACACTTACGCTAAAAATAAGTTAAGTATTGGTAATAACGGTTTCTTCTTTTGGTTTTTCTATTTCTTCTTTTGGTTTTTCTATTTCTTCTTTTGGTTTTTCTATTTCTTCTTTTGGTTTTTCTATTTCTTCCTTAAAGAATCCTTTTGGAGATCTGCTCATAACAGTAATAACTAACATTGCGGCTATGCCTATGAGTATGCCAACAATAATTGACTGTACGAACTCTGTAAAAAATTGGTTCTCAAAATTCAGTACGAGTTCTGTGTTTGGGCGTAGGAAGAGATTAACTGTGCAGCCCATGATTACTCTTGTCCAAGCTATTTCTGCAATTAAAGCAAGGTTTCTACCCAATTTAGAGTCTTTTTCAAAGTAAAAGGTTACACTTCTACCAACTATAATTATTATTGTTCCAATAATTAGCAGATCCATGGCACCTTTAATAAATAGGGCGGTTATTCTTGGAATTTGGCTTATTCCAACGACAACATCGGGTACGGCTTGCTGGAAGTTTAGACTAGCGTATCTGAAGCCTAAGTAGAGACTTACCATACTGCAGAGAATGCCTACTATTATGGTGTAATTGGCAATTTGCATAGGTAATGGCGGTGGAGTATATTCTTTTATCCATGTGTAACTTTTTTTGACTGCTCGGTCAACACCAAAGCCTTTAAGCAGTAAAAAGGCGCCAACAATAACAGTTAGAGCTATGCCATAATAATACATAGGTAAGCCATAACGTGCGTTTAGAACCCAAAAAAGGGCTAAAACTGATACTAAGAGACCGGGTAGGCCTAAAGCCACTCGGGAATATTTGGGGGTTTCTATAATTAGTTTTAGATATTTTGTAAATACGGCAGCTGTTTCCTCTATTGATTCACTATGCTTAATTACTATGCGTCTTACAGATGAGATAGGTACGTTACGTGTTTCAATTATAGGAAAAACTGTCTCGTCTGTGTAGCCGTCTGAAACAAACACAATTTCAGTGGCAGCAGATGACTTTAAAACACTGTCTAATTCTGAGGATAATTTTCGGTCTGCTGTAACTCCACCTGCTGCAGTGCCTGAAATAGTGGCTACTTCAACGGTTTCGTCTTGCTTTTTATTACTAACCAGTTGATCATAAATCCGAACTGCTTCAAACATTGCATTAGCGTCTGGCTCTTCAGGATCATTTAAAGCTAATGCCACAGCCGCATCTAAGTTTGCGGTTCTACCAAGCAGAGGTGTTCTCTTCTCTGTTTTAACTTCGATATCGCTATCTCTGTCAACACATAAAATTAGAATATTTTTTCGTGTTTGTTGTGGCATTTCTTTATCAGCTATAGCACTCAATACTATATATGCTACAGCTTAATTTATTTTTGTGTATCTGCATCCTCAGATTCATCATCACTAGCAATAAGTTGGAATTCATTCCAACTAAGTTTTTCTCCTTTAACCAATTTCTCTTTTGCTTGAGCACCAAGTTTTGACATTAACGCTTGATCATCTAACAACTTTTGATTCTTTATCTCATCTGCCACTTCTTTCTCTTTTTGCCGCTCAACCATCACTTTTGCCCGTTCAGCTAACTGTTTCTCTCTTAACTCTTTATTTTCTTCTCTAAGAGTATTACGCAAACCTAGCATTTGACCCGTAAGAACCGCTATTTCAACACGTGCATTCCGAGTTTTCTCTTTACTTTCAATAAACCCTTTATGCAACGCATCAGCTTCTTCTTTTACTTTCCTCACTTCAGCAATTTTGGCAATCATACTCTCATGAAGATGCTGACTTCTATCTGCTAACACCGATAACTCTTTATGAAAAGATTCAGCCTCAGCATCAAGAGCTTTCCTTTCATGAATATACTCACCAATTTTCTTATTCTCTTTCTCAAGCTTTCTATACCCAACAAGCTGAGTCTCAAGAAGCTTAATCTCACCAATTAACCGCTTCTCTTCCTGCAAATCCAACGTTTCCGTTTGAATCTTCCAATCTATCTTATCAATTTCCTTCTGTATGTCCTTTTGCCGAATATGAGGCATCTTCTTTTTAAGCTCTTCTTTTTTATCATTTATAACTTGAATTTCATCCATAATCGGCTTTATCTTAACCCTTACCTTATCTCTCTGCAACTTAAGGGCATGCACTTTCTTGTTAACTTCATCCCGCTCTTTTTTAATATCGCGGATTTCAGTATTTATTTTTGTAGTTTGAACATTTAATTGATCCCTTTTTTCAACCAGCTTTTTCGATTCTATGTCTGCTTTGTTCACTTGATCCTTTAAAACCGCTATCTGTGAACGTAACTCATCGATTTGTTTAGATTTATCTTGGGCTGACACATCTATCCTCTGCGCAGTTTTTGACTTTAACTTTGTAATCTACAGGCTTATGATATTTTAACTTACCCATTGTAGATTATAACCATGACATTAATGTTTCCCCTATTATAAGTTTTAAATATAGGCAAGCATAATCATTAGACGCGATTAAATATGGACTTTTGCTATGACGACTTACTAAAAAGAGCCCAAGAACAAATGCCAGAGGTCTCTATAAAAAAAGAACGACTTGAACTACCCCGATTATTTATAACAACTATTGGCATGCGCACAATTATCTCAAACTTTGGCGAAGTATCCAACATTTTAGACCGTGACCCACAACACATCCTAAAATTCCTAACACGCGAAATGGCAACCGCCGCAACCTTCCATGACGCACGCGCCATTTTCCAAGGCAAATTCCAAAGAGATAGCTTTGAACGCTTACTACAAAGATACTTAGAATCCTTTGTAATCTGCCCAGTCTGCAAACGCCCCGACACAAAACTCATAAAAGAAAAACGCCTCACCGCCCTAACATGCAATGCCTGCGGCGCAAAATCTGCAATAAAACAAATCTAAGGAATCTACAGTGGAAGTTTACGTTAAACTAAAACAGATGGACCAAAACGTTGTCTTAGCCATCTGCGATGTTGAAATACTCGGCAAAACATTATGCGAAGGCAAAACCACATTCAAAGTTAAAGAAGAATTTTACAAAGGCGGCAAAGTCAACGTTGATGAAGCAATAAACATGATAGAAAACGCCAACATCATCAACTTAGTAGGAAAATGTTGCGTCGAGAAAGCAATCCAAAAAAAATATATCCACCCCGACGCCATTTTAACAATCGAAGGCATTCCACACGCCCAAATAATGAAACTTTAACATAGTTTCCGTTTATTCTTTTAAGGTAAACGTAGGTGTCGTTTTATTTGTTTTTGGTGTTTGTGCTTATATGAGTGTATTTTGTGGTTTTTTGGATTAGTTTTTTTATGGTGTAGATTATTGTTGGTGTGAATATTGAGCATGTTGCTATTATGTAGTTTATTGGATAGACGAAGTAACTTTCGAATAGATTGCTGCCTGGTGAGAAGGACATGTATATTTCTAGTTGGTATCCTATGTATTGGAAAAGGGACCATGCGGTGACAAAGAGTAGGGCACCTGTTAACCTTGATAGGTAAAGGGTTTTGTTGGTTGTTTTGAGTTGTTGTT
>Ga0123354_10015274_pt1 | contig 11981 bp, 8 predicted proteins | sample TergutLab28metaG_2_FD_97872 | JGI IMG/M metagenome (GOLD analysis project Ga0123354, IMG submission 97872) | Labiotermes labralis P4 segment gut microbial communities from Petit-Saut dam, French Guiana - Lab288 P4 | ecosystem: Host-associated > Arthropoda: Insects > Digestive system > Gut ... | reverse complement strand
TCTAACAGAAATGAGTACCAGGAGTATTTCCTGGGGGTAAAGGCGGCCGGTGCGTTTGGCTGACAACCTACCACCATCCTGTGCCGTTGTCACGAAATCTGGGAACCTTAACTTCCTGGAACCTTCTGGGCCTGTCCAGGCCTGTAATGGGACTGCTTTACCTTTTAATCATGATAAGTGGGCCCCTGCCATCAGGTCATGGGGCGTCCTCAGGTTACGGATGGAGGAACGGCAATCAATATGGAGGGTAGCTGCGAATATATTTAATAAGCAGTCGCTGACAGCTGAAAAGAGGTGGTCCTCCACCTTGGGGGTTGGATCAGGTGATAAAAAATCCTCACCATAAAAACGGACATAGTCACGAAACGGATACATGTGGCTTAGGCACGAACTGATCCTTTGGTACGATATAAGCAATGGAAAAGAAACACGAGATTTGGTACGCGGAATGTAAGGAGTCAGTACACGGCAGGTTCACTTACAACAGAAGCCAGGAAATTAGCCAGATATAAATTTGCTTTAGTGGGTGTACAGTAGGTTAGGTGCGACAAAGGGGGCCCTGTCAATGCAACGGATTATATTTTCTTTATGGAGAAGAAAAAGAAAATCATCAATTGCGAGAAGAATTATTTGTATAACGCAGAATATTGTCAGCAGTTAAGAGCGTAGAGTTTGTTGGTGATATGATGTCATATATAGATCTGAGAATTTCCTGGTGTAATAACATTGTTTTGAATGAGCCAGCACCTAGTGAGGGGAAATGTGATGAATAAAAAGACAGAATTTATGAAGAATTACAGCATATTTTCGATCAGATTCCTAAATACCATAAGAATATTCTGTTGGGGGATTTCAATGCAACACTGGGGAAATAGGATATTTTCAAACCGACAATTTGGAATGATAGTCTATTTCAGGATGGTAATAATAATAATTGTGTTAGAATAGTGAAATTTGTCACTTCATAAAATTTAGTTGTTAAGAGCACGATGTTCCCGCACCGAAACGTTCATGGATAAACCTGGACCTCTCCTGATGGGAATTCTCACAACCAGACTATCACATATTGATAGACAGGAGACAGCACTCGAGCATACTCGATGTATGATCTTTCAGGGTAACTGAATGTGTTACTAATCACTGTCTGGTGGTTGAAAAAGTTAGGGAAAGTCTGGCAGCAAGTAAACAAGCACCAAAGAAGTTTGATGTGGAAAGATTTAATCTCAGGAAGCAACGTGAGCCGGAGGTTAGGAAACAGTATCAGATTAAGATCTCAAAAACTTTTGCAGCTTTGGAGAACTTAATGATAGCAAGGGCATAAATAGGGCCTGGAAAAACATTAAACAAAATATAATAACCTCAGCTAAAGACAGTCTAGGTCTGTGTGAAATGAAGCGACATAAACCAGGGTTTGATGAAGAATGTTTACGACTTTTACATCAAAGTAAGGAGGCCAAAATGTAGTGGTTACAGGATCCATATCAAAGCAATGTAGATAATCGAAACAATGTAAGACGTGAAATTGGTAGACATTTCAGGAGAAAAACAAGGAATATCTGAAAGCTGAAATTGGTGAACTTGAAACTGACAGTAAGCCCAAGAATATCACAGACTTGTATAGGGGCAAAAATGGCTTTAAGAAAGGTTACCAGCCTAGAACTAATATCGCAAAAGAGGAGAAGTGTGATTTGGTTATAGATTCCCACAGCATATTGGTTAGGTCGAGGAACCAGTTCTCTCAGCTATTGAATGTAAATGGGGTTAATGATCTTAGACAGAAATACATACAGCAGAGACACTAGTGCCTGAGCCAAGTGCCTTTCGGTTTCAGATGGCTATTGAAATGCTTAAAAGACACAAATCAACAGGTAACGGGCAATTTCCAGCAGAATTGATTACAGCGGGCAGTACGACAATTCGTTCTCAGATCCAGAAACTTATAAGATCCATCTGGAATAAGTAAGAATTGCCTGAGGAGTGAACGGAGTCGATCATTGTACCTATATATGAGAAGGGCGATAAAACTAACTGTAGTAATTATCGAAGTATGTCACTTTTGACAACTACGTACAAAATTTTATCCAACATCCTGTCGTCAGGGTTAAGTCCATATGCAGAGGAAAGGATTGGGGTTCATCAGTGTGGCTCTCGACGCCAAAGGTCAGCTACTGACCACATATTCTGAATGTGTCTGAATAAAATGTGTAGCAGAGTCGGGTAGGCAAACATTTGTCTGACATTTTTCCTTCTACCAATGGTTTGAAACAATGAAATGCTTTAACTGCATTGCTTTTCGATTTTGCTTTAGAATATGCCATTAGTTCAGGTAAACCAGGACTGCTTGAAGTTAGATTGTACACATTAGATTTGGTTTATGGTGATGATGTTTATATATTGAGAGGAAGCGTACAGACTTTAAAGAAAAACGCAGAAGCTTTAGTAGCTGCTAGTAAGGAGACTGGGCTTGAAGTAAATGCTGATAAAGCTAAGTGCATGGTCATGACTCGAGATCGGAATGCAGAAAGAAGTCAGAGTATCAAGACTGATAACAGTTCCTTTGAAAGTGTGGAAGGGTTTAAATATTTGGGAACAATCTTAACGATAAAAATTCTATTCAGGAAGAAATTAAGAGCAGAATGAAGTCAGGAATGCTTGCAATCATTCGGCGCAAGAATCTTTTGTCTTCTAGTTTGATAACTAAAAATATAAAGATTAAGATACAAAAAATATAATTTTGCCTATTGTTTTGTGTGGGTGTAAAACATGGTCGCTTGTACTAAGGGAGGAATGCAGGCTGAGGGTAATTGAGAATAGGGTTGTAAGGAGAATATTTGGGCCTAAGAGGGGCAAGGTAACAGGGGGGTGGAGAAAAGTACATCATGAGGACCTTACCGATGTGTACTCGTCACCAAATATTATTTGGGGGATCAAATCCAGAAGAATTATATGAGCAAGGCACGTAGCACGTATGGTGGAGGGAAGATGTGCATACAGGGCTTTGGTGAGAAACCTGAGGTAAAGAGACCACTTGGATGACCAAGGCGTCGATGGGTTTGTAATAGTAAGATGGATCTTCAGGAAGTGGGAACCGGGGTAATGGACTGGATTCATTTGGTTCAAGAAAGGGATAGGTGGCGGGGATTAGTAAACGCGGTAATGAATCTGTGGAATCCATAAAATGCGGGGAATTTCTGGACTGAGAACCGGTTAGCATCTCAAGAAGGACTCTGCTCCATCGAGTAAGTAAGTAAGTAATGTAATTTTGTAATGACTTTAACTATACAACAGCAACAGGCGACAGTAAAGTGATTAAGTAATAGATGTAAAATCCAATTAATGGAGAAGGTGACATAGGCAAACAATATTTTATTTAGGAAATCTGAGGGGAAGAGATTACTTGAAGTACGTATGTGGACTGGAGGATAATATTAAGCTGGGTCTTAAAATTAGGGCGTGGCCTGGATTCATATGGTTCACACTGTGGTCCCCTGGCGGGTGCTTACAGAAACAATAATGAAATGTCGGGTTCCGTAAAACGCGAGGAATTCTTTGCATGTCTGAGCAACTATTAGTTTCTCAAGAAAATTTCTAAGTCAGAAATAAACATGCAACTGTCACAACTAGTGACACTGCGGAAACAATACTCATAACTCTGAAGAAAAGACTACAATTCAGTGACGAAAGTTATTTGTATAGACGATAGAAAGACTACCACAAGTCCAGAGTGCCTATAATGTATGCAGAAAATTCACCCTAATTTTAAATTCACTAGTTTGCAGAATGTTTGTGTAACAATAAGCTGCTTACTGAAAAACCAGCATACAGAATTTTATGTTTTGCTGACCGTGCATCCTGGTACAATTTTGGGTAAATGACCAACTTGATGCACAATTACGTTATATAAAACGTATGTTATTATAATCCTCTACATGTTTCGAGCAACACTGTGCTCATCATCAGGAGGTCGAATTGTATTAATACAGCATCTGGTATAGTACTCTCTGTAAGTGACCGTCCGTTGTGCACACCAGGCGGTCACTTACAGAGAGTACTATACCAGATGCTGTATTAATAAAATTCGACCTCCTGATGATGAGCACAGTGTTGCTCGAAACATGTAGAGGATAATAATAATAATAATAATAAACGTTTTATATAACGTAAATGTGCATCAAGTTGGTCATTTACCCAGAGCAGCATACAGAAAGTAAATGTAAAGCTGTCCCAGCACACGAAACGAAGACATTTGGAGGAGTGAAGGTGAAGGTCCCCTCATCATTAATCTTGGTATTAGATGGACTAAGTGGTCAGCTTCACTCCCTGGCCCTCTGAAACAGGACTTCTTCTGCCCATTGTACTGGAGTCTGAGTGGGCTCCAGAGATGGTCGGGACGCTTCGGACAGGTGAAAAATCAATTACCCTCATTGGAATCAAACCACAGTTCCTCGGTTGCCCCGTCAGCAATCAAACATTATGCTGTCTACGCTGTTGGTAGACAGACGGAATAAATAAATAATACTCCGAATTTTTATGATGAAATGTTACTTGAAATCTTCCACGTTTTCAAAAGAATTTAAGTAAAGTTTATAATCGAGATTTTATTATGACTTTTTGTGATGCGACACAGAATCAAGACTTCATCACTACTAAAGCGTAGGGCAGTTTTACGTTCTTGGAGCAAAGAAAAGATGCAAAATGAATTTTTTTTTAATTCAACAGCTCGAGTACAGTTAACAATTTTTTTTAATATGAACCCAATTACAGTCAGTCAGCAGAACTTAATGTTTGGTAAATTGGATATATTAACGGACACATAACATGAAGACACACGTGCTCTTGTGACACATCTCGACTATAACTTGATGAATCCAAACAAAATTATATAACAAATGAATCACATTTATTTTCAGTATTCGTAAATTTTTCAGACAATTCGACATTAGGAAATTTCATGCCGTGTCATATTGATTGTAACTCAGAAGCTGATAAGTATGCATACAGAGCGTAAGAGCTAGAACAGCTGAGCTGTACGCCACAGTACGTCTAAATTTCCTAGTGAGCCGTGAGATAACTCATGCTTACACCGAGTAGGACTTTTTTCATTATCAGCACAAATCTGTGTCTGTGGTTCTCAGTTAATTCCTTGCTCCACCTATCGCAGCTTACAACAAATATTCTGTATAGACTCAACAGCCAAAATGCAAAATCGTCAAACCCCCCCCCCCCCATTTAGTCCTACCGCGAAACAACGCTGCTTACGTTCTCGTTGTCTATGAGAACTTTCTTACTTAAAACTGGAAAATTTGAAATCTGAGATTGAACAACTTCCAGGCTTTAGTTTCTTAGGCCCACTCCTCAAGATAATTTCGAGAAATGGCACGGCATGTGTGAAATGGAGGCCATGTCGCCTAATTGCTTGGATGTAAGGTTGCTCTACCGAAATGAAGAAATTTCTAAGATAATTGAGGAGAAAAGGACGAGAGTGCAAAGGAATAAGAAAGTGAAAGAGAAGAAAAACCGAGCTGGAGAAAGGAATGTGGAATGCGAGGACTCATGCCACTGCACAAGAGAGCAGTCAGGGTTCGCGCAGTTCCTTGCTGAACGCAGAAGTGTTCAAACACTAGCAACATATTCAGATATTCTGAAACCAACATTTCGCTTGAGTGAAATAAAAGGGAAGCTTCACGTTCAACTACATAATGTCTCATGGAAAACATAAATTATTTTCTCACGGATTAAACACTTCGTACTTTACATTATTCATTTCCGTTTCTATCCAAGAGAGTATAACATAATTTTCAGATTCCTCTATATCATAATATCCACGAAAGTATATTATAAATTATGGGAAACGTAAGCAAGACGTAAAGAAATCCAATCAACAATGAATAAGGGTGGAAGGGATAGACGAAAAGAAACCTTAGCGGCCGTAGCTAAGTATATTTAGTTATGGAAGTTAGTGGCGTACATGATAAACTGGAGCTGGATAATACTACTACGTACAGGAACAGAGAGAAAGATGATGCACTCATAGATGAAATGGATGAAGGTACACGCCAAAAGGATCACAGGATTAATAAAATAAACTTAGAGAGCTAAGAGTAGAAGGAAGAACAAAGAGATGCTGGAAACAGGACTTCTGAGTGCAGGATATATAGACAGGGAGTTACTTGACTTTCAAAAGAAGTAGAGAAATGCAGCACTAAACTAGTGATGGGATTTTATATTGAATGAGATTGACAGATTATCTGAGAAAATTAAACAAAAGGATCTCATTAGATATAACTTGGACGTTCAAATAAACAAGGAAGATAGAGGCATTGTATGTATCAGGCAGAGGACAGACAGAAGATGCAGACAACCTTGAGTCCGAGAATCTGATGGAAAGAGACCAATTAGGATTATCATATAATATCACAATGTATCACACAGAGAGAATATGGGGGCTTGGGCTTGATTCATGTGGTTCAGAATACGGGTAATGTCAGGCTGCTGTAAACATCTTTGGTTTGCGTAAAAGTAGGGGAAATTTTTTTAACATCTGAAAGACTATTGCCTTCTCATACTAACGTCACACAGCTACTTCCATCACTAACTTGAAAGCATTTACTGCATGACTTAAACACAGAATTGTGTATACCGTAGAAGTTTGGTATATATGGGAGTCCAGGTTCGTTTAATATAATTCAGCGTTAATTTGAAATTAATTTCAAATTAAATCACGTTCCTACCGACACATATTTTTCAGGAGTTTCCTACGTAAGCAAAACAAGCAGTTACTCTTCTGATTCAGTTTCTGTTCCATGACCGTCGATTTTAAATTGTCCGACCTTGCAAGTAAATGATGCAACCCTTCAATACAGAAATACAGAAACGGTGACTATTTATTAGAAATGTAATTAAGTATTTTCGCTGACTTAGGAAAATGCAGTGAACCTGCACAGCGTGGGTGGTGGTGTATTGGTGACAAACAAGGGACGATCGGCTTTCTCCAGCGCAAAAAACTGACAAGGCCAACTACAAACCCCAAGTCAATAACGGTATATGACAGACACCAAACTGAATTTTTTAACTTTCACTACAGAGCAAAATCCTTTTGTAGACTCTGTCTGAGATAGACAGACAGACAGACACTACCTCATAAAATGTTATATTGTCTCTCACAAATAATCTAAACAATTCGGCTGAAGAAGGTGCGGGAGACAGCCAGCTGGTAGTGCCCCATACAGCCCCAAGGTTTCTCATGAATTTTCACAGATATTTCGTAAAAATGCCGAAACAGTTACCACGAAACATGTCATTAGCGCTTTATTGAAAAAAAATGTAAAATTTTTCTGCCTACATAAGAATCACATCACGAAGACACATCGGAGAGTGAATAAGTAACTGCGCACATACTGTCACCCTAGCATCAGACAACGGTCAGCGATGAAACCACGCTACAACTATGTAAACTCTAACAAAATAGGCCTCAGTAATCGTTGTTTGAAAACATAAATGCATGCATCCTTTTAGCGGTTTAAAACTTGGTGGTAACCACATCCACCACTTTACTGTGCATTCATAATGTAGTGTATTTTCTCTTAGTGTGTGTTAATTGCTTTAATTTCTTTGTCAGAACTTACCGAGACAATTTTCTCACTCTCATCTACCGACTTGGTATCTGCAGTAGAGATGCGGTGTGATTTTTGACGTAGAAATCGAATGTATAAATACCTTACTTAGACTTGCTCTTTGTCTACGCTTCTAGAATCCATTGGACACAATTATGTGAATAGCAAAGACATTTACGACACAATGTCTGTGGTTTATAAGCAATTTCCTTTTATTAAGGCCATGTATAATACATAAATACCCGAAGTCGGACGTTAGTCTGAGAACAAAGGACCGGTGTCAGCAGGTGATTCCTTCCTGGCCATGTTTGCAGTACAGTATGTGGGAAAAACCTGATAAAATTTACAAGAAATCTTCCAATTTACAGACCCAATCTCACCTAATCCTAAAAGTCAAATTGATGGAAGCTTTCCCCTTCACTACACCTCCTAGTTATGTGACCTACTTGCTGCTGTAATTTCAGGGAACAAATCGCTCTGTCACTACTAAAACAGTTACAGCAGGCCAGAGTGATGTCACTTCATCAGGCATAATGCTTCCATCCGTCAGTACAAAGCTATATTATTTACAAGTTAGGGAGTCTTAAAGCAGACCGGATATGGGAGTGGCGCCTGCCAGATCCCTTTGTTCTGTGCCAGGAACAGGGATGCCACTCTTAAAAGTCAGTATCAATTGGACCAGCTTTATGATACCCTGACGAGCTGGAATGCTACACCAATACAAAGATACCGAGCAAGAGAGAAAGGAATGTTAAACATATTTCCAAAAGGGGGCTAAGATAGTTGAATAAAGACACACCTACTTGATGTCACTTGCTTTATTATTTCATTATTTAATGCTCAACATGTTTCGGATGTTAGCACGTACATCCATCCTCAGGAGCTTGCGACTTATTTGTTGAGTTATTTTATGGGTTGTATTGCTCTGGTACGATGTGTGTTGGTGTTACGTTGTGGTTCGGCTGGGGTGGTGTGGTGTCCGTATGCAGGCTGAAGCAGTGCAGACATCAAGTTGGTCTATCTTTATTCAACTATCAAGATGATGCACGGTCCAATAAACAGAAGGGCGCTAAGATGTTAAGGATGAAAAGCCACGTTAAAGTGCCGCACGGCGCACTCAAAATACTACCATCTGCACCATACGTAGTTCCTCGCTTCGTTGGTTAATTACGGGACTATCTAACCTACGTAATTTAAATTCCACGAAGAGATGCCACTCAATATTTTTCGGACTTCAAATAAATAAATTAATCTTGCAAGTACTCGTTACAAAATGGTGCTGTGAATATTAGTAAACAATCTGATGCAGTTTTCTTGCTGCGCTCCATATTTATAGCCTACATGTGTTTTTCTCAGTGACGACACATGTCGTAACGAAACATTTTCCAAGAAGCTAATCGATGTCCACGTTTTCTAGTCCAGTCGCCTTGTATTGAGTCCCAAGGTTAATTACCGTGTTCCAGACCTTGAACCTTAAGTCAGCCGAATCCAATCCATTTCCTTACACCCAGCTTCTTAACATTCACTTTAATATCGCCCTCCATCTATTTCCGGTTGTCCAAAATACCCTTTTTCCGGGTTTTTTTTTGCATATATGCCCCTCATCTAATCCGTATTTATTTGAGCAAAATTATGGAAATCCTCATTAAGGAGCATCTAGTCTCTTTTTACCTTCTATCTTTGATATCCCAATATTGTATTCAGGGTCCCGCTATCAAACGCCCCCAAACCACGCTGCACTTTGTGTGTCACAGAACAAGTTTCACACCCATGAAGCAAGAAACATCAGATTTCAGTTCTTATAATTTTCGACTGCAGGAGGGAAAATCAACGATTCTGAATGGAATGCAATGAGCGTTTCCTGAACTTAATCTGCCTTTGATTTATTCCTGAACACAATTTAATTTTTTACATTCTGTACAAATAAAAATGTCAACTTCGCAACATTTTTATAAATACTCTGATATTTGGTCCTGCATTCTGAGTTTTCTCTGTATTTATTTTTAGACCAACGTTCCTAGTGGCATCAAACAGACTTGTGTTTCTTTTTGTCTTATTTAAGTTTCCGCCCAATAAATTAATGTAATCATCTTAGAACAGAAGCCGATGTGTCAAATTCAAACAGAATTCCTACTTCTTTTCTCGGACCTTCCAGTAGGCAGATACTAAAATAAACCTGAGCAGCAAGGACGATCAAGAATCTCCTTATTTCTAACAAAAAGGAAGACTAAATACACTAGACAATTACAACATGTCATAACTTGCAATACAGGAAGTTTTAGTTTAACCGACAGAATTCTGCCACAAGAAACTTTGCACAATACCGACGATAGGGGGGGGGGCGGGAGTCCTGTACAAATTATGGGGGTCTGGCGGTCCGAAGAGGGGCCCGACTGTATTGCACATGTTTTTGTATTTCTCGGTAGTATTATTGCTTGTCGATTGTACAAATTAACCTTGTCAGAACAACCCAAGTCACTCTACAACTGAGAATCAGTCTTTCCGATTTAGTGTAAACAATTTTAGCCGGCCCGCTGTTTCTCAGGGCCCGAAAAAAAATTTTCATCCGGATCTGAACCCACTGTCGGCGGCCCTGTCCTTGCAGTGATTTATGCACTGTGTCACGACAAGGTGATGGCATTCTAGAGGGCGATGACGCTGACGTGACGAGGACAGTCAACAAGTTAGTGAGAGTTGGCATGTTGATGTAAATCTACAGTATTATGGCTGCAGCCGATGACATCTGTTCTGCTTCATGCCATCCATGGGTCGGTTTTTAAAATCATATATACCAAGAGCTGATGTTATGAAAGAATTCTGTTAGCTACAGACACAAAACTCAGCTCTAGTAATACGAACGTTCTACGGAGAAGAAGATTGAAGAAACTTCAATTCATATGAATGAAACTCGCCTCAGAACGGAAGCAAGCGCCATGTTCGGTAAGAATTCTCAATTTAAAAACCAGGTCTTCCATTAATACAGTATAAGGGTTTCCAGCAGACTTCTTCTGTTCGGACGTGCTCCAAGTCTTGGATAGGGATCAACCAACCAATTACTGCACGCCAGCTAACTCGTAAACCATTTGTTTCCTTTTGCTTTTGTTTCGTCCATTTCCTACTGCTGGAGATGTGTGAAGATTGGACACCTCTTTTCTTCTTCACTCGTGTCGAGCCCGTTAGGACTATCAAAGTTTGATTAGTTCGCTGCTTTCTGTTGCAGCGGCCATTTCCGTGCAAGAGAGAAAGAGAATGCCTTAGGCCTCAAACTCTGCCAGGGAATAAGCTCCAACGGACAGTGGCCATTTTTCTCGTGTTTTCAATCTACGCTGGACGGACTTAGCAACTCTCCTTTTCTCCTATCAGTTTTTTTTAGTTTCCTTTGTCTTTTCCCTCCACCTCTTTTTTATTTCTTTTCTTCCTCTCAGATGTGTGTTTGTAGCTTCTCGACAAAATTAGCAGCCCTTCCCCATTTCGTTGAGAGTTGCACCAAAAGTTTTCTAGGTTCGCTATGAACAGAACTGCGGGTAAGGGGTTGTGGAGCCTCAGATGAGGAAGGGTGTTAGGTTAGTAGAGCCTAACTGGAGGTAAGGCTGTACTGGTGCTGGATCGTAACAGGAGACAGGCAATAGATGGGACTGTCCATAACACAAACCTGCAAATTTGTCGAATGTCCTCCACGTAATACATGTTACAGCATGGGGCAGAGAGGTAGGCAGGACATGTCGTGAGATTTACAGCGTGCGCCTAAATGGGATCTATTAAAAGTGGTCGCTGCTTTGGGAAGTGCAGAGATACAGACGCCAAATAACACACGGGAGAGACGAAACGCAGGGGAGGGTTGAAAAAGCATGACCCCATCTCCCTGGTGGCACCTCTCTTGACTGTGATCATAAACTCTTTGCCCTATTGTAAATTAGGGACAACTTCAAACGGTCACATGGCCGCGACTAACATTCATTACAAAGTCCGGATTTACAAGCAAAAGTGAAGTTAGTCTGCTTATTTCAACGAAATCATAAGCCGATATTGCAGTCTACTGCAAAACAACACGGCGTGACGAGTGACTCTGGAGTAATAGATGTATGATGGGAAAAACAGCAGTTCTGTGTTTCCTAATACGAGCAATTCTTTTCATTAGAGTTCACTACAGGGGTAGACAAAAACTTTTATTCGGGAGGGAAGGGTTACTCTTTTATGGGACCACGAGCTGGATAGCCAAATGAAACTGTCTTTAACAAAATTGCGACAAAGCATTCTAAATAACTAAAAGAAGCAGTGTCATTCCCGATAAGTTTTGAGATTTTCGGCTGGTAGGAAGAAAGTTTCTTTTTTCCAAAGAAACTTATAGCTCTTTATCACGTTTAGCAC
>Ga0123354_10015273_pt1 | contig 11981 bp, 5 predicted proteins | sample TergutLab28metaG_2_FD_97872 | JGI IMG/M metagenome (GOLD analysis project Ga0123354, IMG submission 97872) | Labiotermes labralis P4 segment gut microbial communities from Petit-Saut dam, French Guiana - Lab288 P4 | ecosystem: Host-associated > Arthropoda: Insects > Digestive system > Gut ... | reverse complement strand
TGGGTATATGGACTGGATTGGGCTGGCCCAGGATAGAGACAGGTGGCGGACGCTTGTGAGTGCGGTAATGAATCTTCGGGTTCCGTGAAATGCGGGGAATTTCTTGACTAGCTGCAAACCAGTGAGCTTCTCAAGAAGGATCTGCACCATGGAGTAAGTAAGGCTGTGTGATGTTCAGTAGTCGAGTTTTTATGGAAGATCTATTTTGAAGAAAGTGAAAAAGACGAGAAGTGGACTGTCTTAACCTTTTGAAGCCCAGTGATTACTTTATGTGCCACCGGGATTAACATTCAGCATTCCTACTTTCTTCCCACAAAAACCGTTTATGTGTCGTGTGTGGTTGTCAGATTAAACCTAGATTGTTGCTCTGTACGCTCTACATAATTAACTAATTGTTTTTGTAAACAAGACGGAGTGTGTTTTTGCCCTGTAAGGACTGACTGTTTAAATATCATGACTCAAATTTGATCCTTCTTGAAAGACTGACATAGCAGATATTAAAATTCCCACACCAGACAGAAGGTGCCAGCAAGTGTATTCGAATCTGGTAACTTTAAAGTATAAAGGACGAACGTAACCACTACTGTACATCTAACAGTTTTGTGCAGCATTATTGGGAGGTACACAGTTTGTATGTGGGCCCCTGTAAGGTATATACTATCTGATGTTTGCCTTGTTTTAAAAGTCTTTCGGGCATAAAACACGACGATATCCAATACAAGCAAGGACCTCCTCCTACCAAAACCTTGATATGTAAGCTGTTCAGCGGGAATGATAGATGAATCTACTACAGCTGCCATATTTTGTGTTACACGGTGAGGTGAATCTAGTGTAATAACATGCTAGTGAACAGATCGGTTGAGAAGTCAGAGGGAGGATTTGTAAACGAAATTACGTAGGTGTACTTATATAATATAAGAATGTACGTTCTGAGTTGCGATAGTGCAATACACAGTACAACTTGCATGTACTGTAAACATAACAGTTGACACAGGTCACAACTTTTTATACATTGTATTTTATCATCAACTGTAACGATCACATAAGTAAACTTTGTAATCTAATTATTTTACTGATTTTGTAACCTTAATGATTTTTGTAACTTTAGCAAAGTAGAAGGATAAGACTACCTGAAGGTGATTCTGTTGCATCGAAACATGTAGGAGTACATACGACATATAAAATATTGTTACTACATTTATGTTGTGCATTTGTTGGTACGGATAATACAATAAAACACAATAAAAAGTTTGCGGCTTTTAACACTTGGGTTTCTGCAGCCTGCATGTCTTGCATTAAGGCTTACATTGAATATCATAAACAGTGTGGTTTTTAATCTATCACCTCCTTGTACAAGAATTCTCCCATATCGTCTTCAAACCTTATTGCGTTCTTCGTTTAACTTTCCTACCTGCATTTCTTTTATATAACGATTCCCACAGGTGTCACAGTTTTATGGTCTTAGTGCAGTTTGTTGCTTTAATTTATGATTTTTATCCTTCATATTCTACCGCTTACTGTTCAGAAGTTTTACTGTCTTTCTTTGCTTTTAAATACGTTTCAATAGCAAGAGGGTGACAGTAATTTTCGCCCTCTTCCATAGGGGACATGTCCCCTTTCCAGTCCTCTCTTCAACCTGCTCAGTTCCCAAATTCATATAAAAACCAAGCTCTTCTTGTTATTTCCTTCACATTGCACCAATCAACGTGTGCTGCCTTTCTGAAGACCTTCACTTTAAGGCCGTCTGACAATTAACGCCATAAATCGGCACGGACAGTAAACACATACGCAACCAGTGAGTGAATAATATGCCCGTTTAGTCCCTTAGTAATGAAGTATACCCTGCTGTACACAAACACTCATATAAAAGGTACTGTCTTATATTTTCAGTTTCGTGAAAGATGGGGTATTATACCTGAAGCCAACCCTCACTGCTGACGAGTATGGAGAGGACGTCCTATACAATGGTGCTATCGTTGCACCAGGTTGTAACAGAGAGCCATGTGTATCGTAAGTTACCAAAAATAATAAATTGCTACTTTATCTTTTGCCACGTAATGCTTTGAGATGGTAATGAGTTAAAATATAAGTACTCTGAGATGTAAGGGATCTGTACACGTGTCTGTTGCCTATTTAATTTTACGTAAGAACATACATGACATAGTTTAGAAAATTACGTGAATTATCTAATGATGTCGTATGAGAAGCAGAGAATACTTAAAGTCGATGAAATTAGAGGAAGATTGTGTGAACTGAAAAGCATTATAAAGAAACAAAGCGGTATTTTCTTTTTCTTTTAAGACCCAGCATTTTATTACGACATAATATCATTGGGTCCTATACGAAACCACTTCAGTCCAGTCCACCACATTACAAGCAATTTTCACTATGAAATATCTTAATTTTATCTCCTCAAATTATTCTACTAGGTTGGCTGTTTTTAACAATACTATTTTGTTCAATTCCTGCACATTAAAATTATATATCAGTTGAAGCAGCTTTCATGCTGAAAGAAACAATGATGTATTTCAGACTGTTTATCAGTTATCATAGGACCGGAAAGAACATTAAATAAATAGGAAATATACACTTACCAACAAGAAAAATTTCACTTCAAAGTTTCTGTATAATGTAAATTTTATGTAAATAATAAAATCTCGTGTTATATTTGTCTTTTTGTATTTTTCTGGGTTATAAAACTTACATTACTAACTGACGGAAAGAAATATTATTTTTACACATACTAAGCTACTATATACACAGAGTAACTATTTTAATTTAAGAAATAATGCTTTAGTTGATTTTACTTCCAATGTTTAAATTGCATCTTTTTACCCCTTGTTGCAGGCTGTTATTTTACTACAGTTCCTAGTTCTCCTACTTCTGTTATCACTACTTGTGCATTTGCTTTTATTTCCTTTCTGTAAATTTTTACGGTGCGTAGTAAATATAAGTTATCTATTATCCTGGCATTAGGCAACCTTCTTACATTGGAGGCTGGTTATATAGGCCTAAGCTTTGTTCTTTGTTACCCATTACACAAAATATCAATAATAGAGTGAATATTTCAGTAAATAACTTGTATCGACTAAAGCACTCTAATTTTTATTCTGAATTTATACGACGGGATTACCGCAACAGGAATTCCATTACTTTTACTGTCATGAAAGTTAACTTCAAATATTTTATTCTCTTTAAAAAAAATATTTTTTTTTATACACAGAAATTTCGTCAGAACGCTATTATACGTGATTTCTCTGTTTTTCAAAGTATGGCATAAGAAGTGTCCCTTTTATCGCGTCTGAGGATTTTCGTAGCATTCCTTAACATTTCGCTAATTAACCAGGCTTGTGTAGCAGTAATATCATACATCTGTAGCCGAGAGATGTTGTTTCAACTATGGTTCTATGTTTTTCCTCAGTCTCTGTACAAAATTTCCAGTAACAAAAATCAAGAGATCTCCTTCCAAATTCTTATGTAGTACCAATGTGTTGTCACCTTCCTCTCTTCTCAATGTCATGTAACATTTTGAGTTTAAAAGACTTTTTAATAACCCAAATAGCCATCACATTTCTGGAATAAAAGGCTGTAGTCATAAAGAAGCGAGTCTGAATGACGTTCCTCCTTAAGTTTAGAAGTGACAATTCGAAAATTTGAAGTTAAGAAACCGCCACGGCCTTAAGGACTGTGGCGGGAAATATTTTTTGTGCCATTTCAGTATCAAATTGTGTCAAAATGTGTACGAGGATGGTCTTTCGGTTTCTTTGGCGTCGCCTTATGACAAAGTGGATAACTTCGAATTTTAAATTATTGCTAAATATAAATTTAGAATAATCGTTAAGCAAGTAGAGGTGGTAGAGTTTTGTGGGCGTATGTACCTACAGTTGCAAGAAAAGGGTAACAAAACCATGAAAAATATTAATACCAACAGCCAGATTTTAAACTGAATTTTGAAAGTAGAGCATTCCTAATTCGATCAGAGATGTGAACCACTACACTGCGAAGTCCGATATTTTATGGCTGGTATTTAACATTTCTGCCCCATGGAAAGTGTCGGGCAGGGCATTTATATGCTTTGCTTTTATTCTGTCTGTAAACATAAGTACATGTCTAATATTGTCATGTAGTCATGTTCATAATTATAGGCAATTATCTCTGCATGCTGCCGTCTGCACTAACCCCTTTCACTGTGGGGTCATATGTTGAAGAATTACCAGTTTTTACTTGTGATACTGTATAGATAATTCCTAAGGAACAAAACATTTATATGTATAAAACATATTGTGATCTTTATTTGACGTTATTCAAGAGCAATGAAACTCATACTGGAAATTTCTGGCTTATAATCTCTTGGCAGACTAGTGCAGTTCGGGCTATGAACTTATTAACTGAAGGAAGTACAGTATTCCGTAAATGTTCCGTTTTAGAAAAAGACAAAAATTCTGTAGGTCAATAGTTTATCTTAGAAGGTCACTAAATCAGCCACAATAGAGCTTTTTCATAAAAATGATAATAATAATCATTATCATTGTCATGGACCTAAGTCTCTGAAGCCACAACTTGAGAATTTGTAGAAAAAAATACAGGCTGTCTTTATTTTATTCGCTATGTATCGTGTATATTTATCCCACTCTTCCAATTTATAAAACAGACATAGGTGATGACATATTGTTAAATTAAGGAAGAATTCTTGTGCTGAATTTTTATTTTCAATTATTTTCTTTCGTTTCAAATTTTAGTCTTTCTTTCCTTGTTGCGTTCATTACTATTGGTTTTCTTTCTATACCATAAACATTCGAAAACTATCAAGTAGTTCCTTTTAGGATATAAATGTTCCGTTGCTCAATCTACACGGTTTCTCTACAAAAACTACTTAGAATTTACATTTTTATTGCATTATAGGCTTACATGCAGTTTCATTAACTTGAGCAGAAGCATTAGACTTTCCTTCTAAGACTCTCCATAGGCTGTAAAAAGTTATTCATTACAGTAATTTGTAAAAATTCAACTGGATTGAGAGACACAGAGAGTTGCAGAAATTTCATATCACATGGAGAGAAATTAAATTAGCCAAACAAACATCTCAGGTTTACGAGTACAAGCAGAATGTCTGGTATTTCTTGAATAACTAGAGGCACGTTTTGTGAGAATTGCGCACTCGAAGAATTTGTATTCAGTGGTTTAGTTCACAAGAAATAAGACGTGTCTAAAACTGAATTTTTGTCATATTTTGTTTGTTTTCTGTTAGTTACGCAGACCAGGATATTGTTTTGCCTGTCCAGTCCGCCAGGATCCGAACCATCAACAGCTTCTCATTCTTGTACGGCCGTGTGGAAGTTCGAGCGAAGCTACCAAGAGGCGATTGGCTCTGGCCTGGTAACGTATGCAATATCCTCATTTCTCAGACGAGTTGATGTTGTTTCGTTATGCAACTTCATAAAAATCCCCCATTTTTTACAAGCGCTTTGCTGCGAGATGCAAGGAAAATACTGTATATTAACATTTATTCTGTCTTTACTGGATGGAGTCGAGTGGCGAAATTCGTGCGCTCTACCGACTTAATAGGAAGCCTCAGAACGTATCTAGACACTCTAGAGATGAAGAAGAATCTTACGCATACTGGGAATAGAATCTTAGATTGTGCAGTCCGTGACCTAGCCGCCACACCAAAGGCGCTTTTCCGGATTTGTTTGATGACATCCTGGGCAAAGAAAGAGGCAAACTGCGACAAAAATAAATGTCTAATGAAATAAACATATTTAAAGAAAATTGTTAATTTATGAAAAGCTTGCGAACTCCTGTATTGTTTAATAAAACTGATTTAACTGCATAACTTCAAGGCCTACGTGATTGGTGAGTAGGCGTAGCCTATTTCCAAGTAACGTCACAGAAATCCCCTGGAGAACAGAAATCATGATAGCAATGCAGCCGGGAACAGGGAGACAACTGGAAACTTTAAAACCCTAGGATAAGCAGTACCACTAGAATAACCTGCTCAGTAGTAAAGTGTGGTTGATTGAATGATTAGTTTTTTTTTGTAGAGGACCTCCCTTTTTTGTAGAATTTGAAAGGCAATGATAAATATATTTGTTTTCAGTCAAACACAACAATATACTTATTATTATTTAACTTATAGGCGACAAAGTTTCAGTCTTATGTATATTGGACCGTTCATCATCGTGATAGTTGAAGAATAAGAGGCCAACTTGAAGTCACTAATTATTATGTTTTATTTCACTTCTTCTATGCTCAACATGTTTCGGACATTAATATATTCATCATCAGAAGCCTGCGACTTTTCTATTGTATCACCACATTGGTCGACACCGAAACTCCAACACACATCGAAACAAGAACACACGACCAATGTGGTGATATAATGGAAAAGTCGCAGGCTTCTGATGATGGATATATTAATGTCCGAAACATGTTGAGCATAGAAGAAGTGAAATAAAACATAATAACTAGTTACTTCAAGTTGGTCTCTTATTCTTCAACAAACTTTCGGTCATTAGAAAATCGTCAGGGCATCGTTACTTAAATTTTATATAAAGATGGCCTGATGATGGTCTAATGACGAAATATTGTTGCCTACAAGTTAAATAATAAAATATTGTTGGTTGTGACTGAAAACAAATATATTTATTAATGCCTTTCAAATTACTTTCGTTGTTATCAAAGTTTTATTTATTCGCCAACTTGTGAGTTGTCTTAAAAACAATATTAAAATTTACATTAAAACAGCTCTGACATGTTTCGCTGTTACATTTACACCATCATCAGGAAGCGCATTAATTTGTGCTTAATAAAGTACAGTTATTAAAATAGTTCATAGACCAAATTAATGCGCTCCCTGATGATGGTGTAACTGTAACACCGAAACATGTCGGAGCTGTTTTAATGTAATTTTAATGTAAATTTTAATGTTGTTTTTTAAGACAACTCACTGGTGCATCAGTTGGTGAATAAATAAAAACTTGATAATATCAAGATGCACGATACGAATGTAAAAAAAAATCATTTATTTGTTAACTACTTAAACGAAATCTGTTCTAGCTTTCAATGGCCATTTTGTGTCAGGTACAGAAGCTTAGAGAAACAAACTGAAACCTCAGCTTTGTTAAATTGTTACAGCGAAATTTCTGCTACAGCAGACGGTATGATTACACAGCCGTGACTCGGCCAGCAGTTATTAGGGAGTGGAATTTCCTCCACGTCAGAGGTGAAGGTTATCTGGTCATGAATCGGTTTCAAAGACCCTTTTCCTATACTCTCCTCTTATGTACACCCGCAATAATGTGTGGCTGAGGCAGAAATGCTGCATTGCTTGTCTCTTTCCCAGCACAGGAATTCAAGGCGAAAATACTGCTTGTAACAAATACACTTATCTCTTTGCTTGTAAAACACTTTCTTCTGCACGAACGAGAGCTAAATATTTTGTAGACTTCATTAGTTCGACACTATGTAGTTGATGCCGTCGCTCTTCTGGGATGTTAAGCAGCATATATTTTAATTGGCTCCCAACGCTTTCTATTTATTCATTTATTAATTCCATTACAGTCTCCCATCGGGCGCCTCCCCAGGTGGCGGATAGGGTTACGCTCACCAGATATGGTGGGTACAGGGGAAATAAAATAACGGGGTGGACGAAAACTAGCACTGCTGCCCAGCAGTTTGATATTGATTTATCAAGGGCTAGAGGAAGAAAACCTTGACCAAAAATCACCTGGTCCTCCAGGCTGGGGGTTGATGTAGCGGACCAGCTCCTTGCTCATCACTAAAAAACAAGAAATGCTAAAAAAAAAACCAAACATCAAGCCTCGGAAATAAAAAAAAAACCGGAAGACGGCGACAGCTGTTAAAAAAACCGGACAGATAGATAATTCCGCTACATCCATGATCAACGAAACCTTCTGGGTATAGAATCCGTCAATATTATATTTTTATGTAGTATTCATATGCATGCTTAACAAAATCATGTCTTATTAACAATAAGTGATAAAACGTGACTAATTAATATAAATATAATTAAAATTTTTAGGTTAGTAAACAATAAAACACATATTTACCTAGTGTTAATAAATTGAGTTATAAAATTTTATATTATCTAATTCTAATATAAATTTACACAGAACCAAAATCCTTAGAAAATTTCCAATTAAAATCTTCGTCCAATGTATAAAATGAGTTCGTAAGAAGAAACCTTTTTAAAGCAAGTCTAAATTGTTTCGTGTCATGAAAAAAATTTTAAATGTTAGATGGTAAATGATTAAAAACCTTCATCCAAAATAGAGAACTCCTTTCGGAACGTTGCAAATTTGATGTAGGAGGAAGCAAATTGCGATTTTACAGTGGTTATTTTTTTTTGTATTTAATTTGCGACTATTACGTCTTTCGACTGGTAAACAATAACCGAAGTATCGGAGTAGCTGACTACCTCCATGTTCAGTTGCGAGGGAGAAATAGCTGTTTATATAGGCGAGCGAGATGATTGGCCTAGTGAGGTCCTATGAAACGTCGATAAGTGTTACAAATCGATACGGCGTCATATTACGTAAGACTTTAAGGTTGTGTCAAATTCTATGTTTGTCAGGATAGAGGCTATATTTCAAAATACTGCTAATGGGTGAGTCTCTTCATAGAGTAAATAACTAAGTAAGTATTATAAGATTGTTCGTGGTCAGTAAAAAAAAGTTTGAAGTTATATACCATTTCTGCCTGAAGGATCTTACAAAATCAATGTAACTCCTGTTCGGTGGAATTCCTGCATTAGTGTGTTCGGTCTAAGGGGTGAGAATCGATTCTAGAACCATTCCAATTGCAACCACGAGTGACCACCGTCCAGCTGTGAAGTTTCGTGAAGAAAATTTGCGTACTTTCACTGTGTCATGGTTGCATACCTTGCAGCGTTAAAGGGAACCACATTTATTATGAAGCTGTGTATGAAAACCACAATATGTCTATATAGATATCTTCAAATTTGAAACTTCTATCAGTCAAAACTGATTGTTGAAAACATACAAAATTATTTTCGAAACTAGAGTTTTATACCACGAAACTGGGTAGATTTAACACATTTTATTTACGCACTTCCAAGTGTTTAACATTAAGCCTAGAACTTTATTTTAACTGTTTATCACTGTAGGATTAACTGTATTTAAAGCAATAAAATTCAATGACTAATGTCGTGTGCACCTTGTGTGATTTCCAATGACAGGTTTGTAAACGTAAAGAAGCGCAATTATTTACTATAAAAACCACAAGTAGAGGATTTACAGAAGGCATCGGAACATTCTTTCCTTTCTTACGTGCTTCTCTGTGCCCTCTGTGCATAGCAATTTGGCTGAAGCCTAAGAAGGATGAATATGGTTCCTGGCCGTCTTCTGGTGAAATAGACATCATGGAAGCTCGCGGTAACAAGAAGCTAACCACTGCAGCTGGTGTCTCGCAAGGAATCGACACAATTGGAGCGACGTTGCACTTCGGACTCAATTCGTCATATAATATTTGGAGACCTACTCATTGGGAATTGTGAGTAGACTTAATTAATATTTTCTTTTTCTCGTGGTGCTGCGGCCAAACGCGGGCCATGACCTGCTCATTCTTGAGTGTTCTATATCCCACACAACAACGCACCACAGTCAGTAGGACTCCTCTGGACGAGTGATGAGCTCGTCGCAGAAACTTCTACCTGACAACACACAATACAACGGCGGGATTCGAACCCACAATCCCAGCACGCGAGCGGCCACAGACCCACGCCTTAGAACGCTCGGGCGCTGGGATTGGCACTTTAATAATATGTTCAATAACGATTTCAATCAGTTGCTAAAAACCACATAACATTTTCATTAGTGAAGCTAATGTGCTTTAAGCGATGAGAACGGATAGCTCAGTAGGTATTATGACTCGGATATGGCCTTCACATCTGAGGTATCAGCATTTAAGTCTCGGCAAGGGAAAGAGATTTTTCTCTTCTTCTATCTGTCCAGACTGACTTTGAGACCCAACCAGGCCCCTAAACAGCGGATACTGTAGGCGCTTTCATCGAGCGTAAAGCCTTCGGAGCGTATATTCGACCACTTGCTCCCTTCTGGTGTCTAGGTTGAAAGTGAGAGGAGTTACGCCTTCACTTCCTCACGGGTCTCAGCTTTCATTGCTGGCACAGGAACAATTTTACCTTCAGTAGTTCTAATAATGTGGTGAGGTTAGGTTCCTTAATACTGCGGCTTGATTGGTCCTGTTGTTTCAGCCCTGGATGAAAAAGTGTGTGGATAATTAGTGGAATATTGCCAAAATATTCGGATAAGACCTTTTCCTATTCTACTTCTTCACCACAAAACCCACAAGGATTATCGTGGGGTTGAACCTAGCTTTCCCTGCTAAGCCGGTGACGAAATGTCTGAGTTATGCAAGGTTTTATGAAGTAACTAACGTCACATTTTACTGTCATCCTTGAAAAGATAGACTTTACCGGCTGGCAAAGAATGGCCTATATCGCCTTATTAAAATGCCCGTGCCTGAGCCGTGTATTAGGAAAAGTGATTCAAATTTACGTTTTCACACATTCTTTCTCTAGGGTGACAATTACATGAAGGAAAATCCTTGTTGAGACCTAAAGTCGCTCAACACCTCTAGAAATTCCAGGCTCCTTTGAATAATTTGGAGATTCGGACCCTCATATTGAACCCCGTCCTGAATCAGAGGTGACAAGACCATAATTATTAAAATTTTAAAATCAATGTTAATATTGTCCTCCAGGCTGCACCTTGGCATTTTAAATACTCACTTATTCTAAGATTTTCGAAATAAAATTTACATGTTTCTAGCCTTCTGCACGTGTTTCACATGCTTAGGCGCTCTTAGACGCCTTGATTTTACTCGCTAATAATATTTGCATTAATTACAAATTGTGCAGTGTCTCATTCCACTTTTATGAAATATACATTTACTTTTACGTGTGGCTGCTATAAATGTGCGTCAGTTATGAAGTATAAGTATAGGCTGTATATTTTCAAAAGAAACCCAAATTCTGAGATAAAATACTTGGCATGTGTATAGGGATATGCTCTGTATTTTTAAGAGCAAACCAATTAATTTCTGAGGCAGAATTCTTCGCATATGTATAGACATAGGATACATATTTTCAAAAGAAAAATGTAAATCATATTCTAAGGTGAAATTCTTGGTTCATGAACGTCTGAAGATAGTGTACGGATAAAAACAGTTCCCACTACACTGTAAGGATTCATGCCGAGGAAGAACTATAAGGCCAGTTCTTTTCTTTATGTTTCCGACACATGCTAACATTTATAACCACTCAGTTTTGGATTCTGTTCGTTGTAGAATTTTTACAAACTACATTATGAACGCGTTTAGGATAATTGTGTTTTTTATCCTTGTCTAAGAAAAATGTGAAAGTAGCAATGTAGACCCATGAGCTAGAATTATGTTTCTGGGCCAAAATATTGAGAAATTTGTCATCGGTGCTGTAAAATAATTGAGTATTGCATATGAACAAATCCATAAGCGTCGTGCGGATTTTAAAACGTGGCAGGCAGCTGAGATCTACCTGATACGAAATGCGCTGTAATTCAAATGTAACTCTTTTTGTGAAGCACTAAAACATTTGATCCCAGAATAGTTTTCCCCGTATCGATTTTTTTCTTACGTGAAAATAAGAGCCACACTTATCACTTTTCTGGTAAAGTTTGATACCGCCTTACAGTATGTGCGAAAACTTCTTGACTGCTTTTTTTAGTACTGATTATGTCATTTTTACCTTGCAGTTTTATGTTACATTGTCTATGTAGGAACATTCACGTGTATTTACGATTATCTTTCACAAAGCTGGCAGTAAATGTATGTATGTATGTATGTATGTATGTATGTATGTATGTATGTATGTATGTATGTATGTATGTATGTATGTATGTATGTATGTATGTATGTATGTATGTATGTATGTATGTATGTATGTA
>Ga0123354_10015272_pt1 | contig 11983 bp, 5 predicted proteins | sample TergutLab28metaG_2_FD_97872 | JGI IMG/M metagenome (GOLD analysis project Ga0123354, IMG submission 97872) | Labiotermes labralis P4 segment gut microbial communities from Petit-Saut dam, French Guiana - Lab288 P4 | ecosystem: Host-associated > Arthropoda: Insects > Digestive system > Gut ... | reverse complement strand
TGGCCTACATAGCACCCCCCCCCCCCAGGGAATGACGAAACGCCCCAGACATTCAAACTGCGCGTCTACAATATTCTACATACAATGACGGCAGCGACGAGAAAATCCCGAGAAATGAGGATAATGCAAGTACATCGGGACACACAATGGATTCAGGTGTAGAAAAACCTACATACGGCCTGGGTAACGGAGGAAATCGCATCCATATGGTACATCGTGGTATATGATATAGTGCCGACTAATGAGCGCCTGCAAGTCATCAGGCTCGAGGAGTCGGATCGCTGCAGACTCTGTGGAAGGCGAGACACCCTCAGACATCGGCTGACGGAATGCAACGAAGGAATGGCCATTTGGCTGTGGACAAAGGAAAAATTGCGCAAATGCTTCGAACGGAACCGCTCCACGTTCCCGCCGAGTGGTGTCTAGGGCCCCATTTCCAATTCTGGCCGCCACAGCGACATAAAGCGATACTGTGGTTACTAACACATCTCGCTATGTACCGAATGCAGCAGCAAAGACACCAATTACTGCTTGACTATATTGAATTCTTGCGCCGCACGAGATGGATGTCATACCGGGCGGCCAGCCGGATACAGCAGGTAGGAAACTACGATACTCTAGAAAGGCAGGAGCAAACCGTTGTCAGGATGGGACACGGTGTGGGGAGGGAAACCCCCCCCCCACACCGCTGGAATGAGGCTGTGAAAGTGTGAATGCTAGATGACATGGTATGGGAAACGCACTACCAAAACACGAGGCAGAAGTGACGTTACGTTCCTATGTATATGATTGAAAGTATAACAAATGTTTCAAAAAAATCTCCTGGTTGGGACGAGATTTTCCACCCATCCAGACCGAGCTTGTTGTCCACCCAGCCTCCTGTACAATGGGTACCGGGTCTTTCCCGGAGGTAAATTGCGGTCGGGGCGTGCTGCTGACCACTCACCACTTCTAGTGCCGCGGTCATGGAAGAGTAGATCTATACCTCTACCTAACCTCCGGGCCACACCACTTTACCTTTTTTCACTTTTACTGAGATGGGTTTAATTTCAGGCTCTTTAATAATAGTCCTAGTAATAGTCACGAGCAAATCAAGAGACGTCACAGACTTCTAGAAAACTTTTTGTTACACATTTCTATATCAAGGAACACTTTGATTTCCAGTTTGAAGTCAAATTTATATTTTTATCAAGACACCTACCCCCTTATTTTCTTTATTCTTCTTACGCTGGAACTACCATGTTTGTTTTATCTTTCCAAATTGGGCCCATGCCAAGAAGATATTGCTTTACTCAAAATTACTGTGAAGTGTGGCACACTTTTCCCAAACGGAACTGCATATTTAAAGAACAATGAACATCTAATTTTATCTTATGTGGTTATAGCTCTGCATGAATCGATTTGTGCCTGCAATAAATGTAAGTGAAAATCAGTGGCGTTTTCAGGATGGTAACGAAGGCATCTGGAAAATATTTTCGTGCCCTGTTAAAGCATGCATACCCATATCCTTCTTATCCTTTGTTATTACACTCATTTTTTTTTGTCAACTGCGTGCAGATTTTGGAAGGAGTGAAAGTTAACTAAGCCTGTAAAGACGACATTTCTCTTTGAATTAATGGAAAACGCGGCACAGTGCGGATGAGAACATTGATATGTATTCTGATTGGTCATTGATTTGCAAAATGTTTTACAGTTAGGCATCATCTCATACAGGGTACCCGGGACAGCCGATGAATTATTATTATTATTATTATTTAAATTCCATCTTAAATTAGCACAAAAGTAAGACATGGAAGAGGAGTGAGAATATTTTGTGTCCAGTCGAAATTTTTTTATTCTACCGGAATTACAAAACATGTTGCCCGTTTTACAGTTACGGTGAATATGAGAATGATTATTTTGAAAAAATATGCCTAATGATATTGTAGTCTCCAAGGGTTTAATAAAATTTATTCAATTCTCCGTTTCTATATACTTAGGTTTCCCTGTAGGTATAAATATGCCATGTGATGATTTGTGTTATGATAGGTCTCAGCAGTTTGTTTTAAGACTTTAAATTGTTTTTATGGGAAAAGAATATACGTATTTATGGTAAACGTGTTTGTACTCCTTGATGGTAAATATTACGAAGATTGGCTTATATGTCCGTAGTTGATTGTGATAATTTTTTCTGGTTTCAACGAGAGAGTAGTAGATACATCACTATGAGTACCCAGTAACTTGAATTTAATATCTCTGTAGGATTGATGCCTTCAGCATACAAATCCAAAGAGCTATGAAAACGAGAGAAGGAAAAAGTAGGTCTAGAAGTATAAAAGGAAAAGCTTGGTGCTGATTACTGAATAACGTCTCTTCCAAATTTGGAACATTACAGTCAACCATCCAGAAGTCACAGACGGGTGTCGATGCCGACTGAAAATTAGGTTGGTTCTTCAGTTATTTCACAAATCTGTTTGAGATGCATTACCGATTGACGTGCGAGGAAACTCTCGGGTGGTTAAAGGATAAGAATTTTGTAAAATGGTGGTCATGGTCCATTTGAATCCATGTGTTCACCTCCAGAGACAGTGGAAAAGAACGGAAAATATGTATTAGGAGTGTTGGTGGCTAGGTCTTGTATAAAATCAAACATCTGTCGGGCATACAGAAAGTTTTCACACATACCTACCTCTTCCTTGACGTTAATTTTGTCACCAGGGTGAATAATATGTGTTATTTTCGAAGAAGAGACGCGAAAAAGTCTTTCATTTTGTTGAAAGCTTTCGCTCCGAAAGAGAGTGTACATTGGCAGTTCTTTAGTGCCCGTGATTTATTTTGTTTTATCAGAAAGACATGATTCGCTTGAAATACTTGCATTATGTTACTGTAGTCTGGGAATTTGCTTCCAAGGCAGCAATATGTTATCCCGCGAGTGACTTCATTACCTTATTTTAACCGTACGAAGGAAGGAGAAAGAGACAAAAGGTAAATTTCACACTGTAACCTGTTACGTAGGTAGAGAGGGGGTGTAGAGATATAGCTCCACTATTTCTTTAAACTCGGCATTAGATGAGGCTGGGTGGTTAAGGCCACGCCTCGGCCACTTTACCCTCGGGAATGACCCGGTACTCATTGTATAGGAGGCTGAGTAGGCACCAGAGTCGGCCTGGAGGGATGCGGAATACCTTGCCTCCACCAGGATTCGATCTCTGGACCGTCCTGCCCGTAACGAGTCGCTATACCGAATACGCTATCCCGGTCTAGAAAGAAGAGAAAAAAGTACTTAATTTCCTAACACAGATATTTAAATTGAAATTTATATTTTTATAATTTCTTAAGCTTACCTAAAATAAATAGGTCCAAGTGTGTATTATAGTCAATTACAAATTTCCTTACGCCCATGATTGTCTTAAGTGAACCGAATCTTTATGAACAGGAGTACCCACAGTGTCATAATCATCAAGTTTTATATAGGGGACACTGTACAAATCGTAATTTTGGTATTAAACACGCTGGTTGGCAACGGTAAATGAATTCAGTAACGGGTCAGAAATGATGTAGCCCTATGTATTTATATGGTCTTCAAGTCATTGTGTTCATAAACCCTTCTCTGGCGAATTTAAATCGATCATTTTGTGTACACGTGATGTGGAAAGACTGACGCAAAGATTAAGTCTGGAATGTGGCGATATTATTTTCCTTCATCGACTCCGTCTACATTTTCCCCACTGCAACGTGTGCTTCTTATCTAAAAGCTTTGATTTTCCACAAAGTACTTAATACATTATGCGGTTTGGATGGAGTTTCGGATATTCTGTGATGCGACACCGTGCAGAGAGTGAAACGCCATTTTGACTTTTCGTGGGAGCTTGCTGCCTTCCTTTTATTGTTTTAAGTGTTTGAAGACTTCTTGGACTACTTGCAATAAAAATTCATTTTTCAAAAACAAGTTTACCTCCCTCTTCATCTGTTTCCTCTTGGTGACCAGTGTGTCGCACTTTTCTGTAGATTTTCCCCACAAGTTGTTCAGTATGGTAATAATATCTTTCTGCTTCCCTTAATAGTCTGCATCCCGTAAATAACATTTATTTCTTCCGATAACAATCAGACACAATGTTATAATCATACTGCTACCGATGATCCTGATCCGAAGCCAGTTCATAAATATGCTAGGAGGAGAGACAGGCACAATTACATGGGAAGAATAAAGTAAAATTTAGGACTTCCAGCAAAAGAATTTCGCTTGTGTGCAATATACTGGTATATTGTGAGTGTGTGGACTTCAAGGTTACTAGTATTAAGTTTATGACTGTGTTTATCACGCGAAGGGATGCGGCATGCTTTTTGCTAGGGTTACAACCATATTGCCGCTCTGTCTCCCTGGGAACAGCACATTCTATGCCCCTTTCGGCATACACCAATCAGACAGCTGTTATGCTTGATGAGAGTAGAGGCCGTGAAGCTACCACAGGCTGGGTTCGGTGACTTCTTAGCTGACACACGTGTGGGGATGTTGAAGCGGAAACGTGACGATAATAAAGAGGTGTATTTTGTTGATACAATTTGTAACAGTGCCGGACACAAATAAATTGATTGTGAATGTTGAAGTATAAATATTGAAGTGACAGTGAGAATAAACCTAAAGAGGCCTAACCACAAATATCCTTCTTGTCATCTAGTCGGTAGACACTTAAAGTTTCCTATGACCACCATGCGTTACATTCCCTGGGTGGAGTTCGTGTTCCCGTCTTAGAGATTTTACCGGTTATAATACTTTCGTATCAGAAATACTTTTTTCATTTTTTCTTTCTTCATTCATCGTTATGTTAAGGAACTGAGCACCGCAGACTAATTGATACACCTGAAACAAATTCTGTCGAAATTATTATTATTAATATTTTATAGGAGCCATCCCGTTATTCAGGATATTAAAATATTGAGCATTTTATCTTCGTATTGTATGAAATTCTACACAGCAAATGTAAACAATATGGGATCCCATACTGTGGCACTGAACGTGTCATGTCCATGTACATAAATGTCTGCCTTATGATGTTTACTTGTAACCGAAACATGTATCAGCTTTACATTATTAAATATATTGTTGTGTTTTGACTGTCGAAGTTATGTTTAGAATGACTGTAATTAAACAAACATCGTCGCACTCTTCTGTGACATTACTATTTTAAATGTGAATGGAAGTTGGAATAATTTTTGGTTGGTATTCTTGTCAGTGCGGCAGAAGGTTGGAGTTTGACGTGTCTGAACTATTCAGGAAACTTGATGAAAACTGCCAGCACTTCGAGTGTCTGCACAGGACATCCTAATTTGAATATGCTCCTCTACAGATTACAACGTCTGAATTAAAGATTCGCTGTGTTGTTCATCCTGTTAACCACGTCGATGGAGCTGCGGTCCAATCGTCTTGCTTGGTTTTGAGATGAGAAGAAAGAGGGGATTTTTGAGTTTACATTAACCACTTATTGAGCATGTTCAAAACGTCTCTGATATACACTGATTGAGCAGATTGAATTCTATTCGTTGGTATATGTAAGTACGAGAGTCGGTCAAAGAATAAGTTCATAAGGCTTGTGCCGTACTTTGGGTTCGCATTTTAAGCTCTAAGAAGAACATTTCATGTACAAATATTAGTTTTTTCCTAGTCTCCGCCACAACTGGGGTATTTGTTATGTTGTGAGAACAGCTTGTCTGTCTCCTGTGTCAGTATCCCGTGTCCCGTGTCATTCAATCATGGTGTCACAGATGTTTCCATCTTGATGTCAGCTTCAAATCTCTGGTGTTAAGATTTTAATTCTTCGCTAAGAAATCACTAAAATATCTCGGTGACGAATTCCTCTGATATCACAATTACCGTAGGCTCTGTAGGTGCGAAAATATAGGCCATGCAAACTTACGGCTGACACGCCATCTTACAAGTATGAAAAGAATGTCTTCTGCACAAATTCTGAAGCTACATTACTTATTCTAAAAGTACTGGAATAATGTAGACAACGTTCCTTTTAATTATTCAAGGGGTTCTTTGGAACCCTATTAGAAAGATACAAGCGTCGCCCTCTTCATGGTAACTCTACCCGTAATAAAGACACGCTTTTTAGGCCCGCAGGCTAAAAGATACATTTTGGTGAAACTTAAAATGAGCTTCACAATGTCGGGGATCTCTTTACTATTTTATCTCATTTCCGTATCACCACTATAAACAAAATGGCCGTGTGATTCTTTAAGTCGAATTAAATAGCTGTAGCCGTTTTAAAAATCAATCATCTTTTACTAAGGCAACATTTTAGGAAAACGGAGTACAATAGCATGGAAATAGGTCGATATCCTTTTGTTTAACGACTGTCACTGACAAATTAGAGTACTTTGACATGTCAGATGCTTTGTGGGACATGTTAGAAATATATCGCTTACTATGGTACTAGTTGTATTGAAAACCGAAATTTCTAATCCCGTGGAACTCTAAATTGTAAGACCTGACTTTCAATGGCTTTGAATACTCGATACTTGCTCAGACAAAAGTACAAAAAAATATGTGTTTAGTTATTTATTTAAATAACAAAAAGAATTTGAAAGTAATTAAGTAAGACCAACACACGCTGCCTGATCTGTAAATCAATTGCCGCTGTACGAGTGTATTCGAGGTTACGAAAAGTGTCGTTTAAAGAAATAAAACTGTTAAAGGTAAGAGGAAAGTATTTTATTCTGCCTAGGATACTCTGAATTCTGTACCTTACTTCACACTAACGCCTCACAAAGTGCTCCTGTTGATCGCAGAACAGGGGCGGACAATTATTTGTAGTCTTGAACCGAATGTTTTTTTCCCCTCTGAAGTCAGATGGACGACAGTTGAATGGAACGGGCTCAGGATCGTTTCCAGTCGCTGCTACGTTTAGTATGAACTGCTATGGTAGCAGAGAGTTAGTTAACACCAAGATGTAAGGATCGGATCCCTCCCTCAGCCTGTCAATGTTAGCTGGAACAAGAGCTCTTGGATATACTGTATTCGTTAACAATTCACAGCGCAAGTTGGCGGCGCATCACGTACCGGCTGCGTCTGATGGGAATCGTGACCTAAGGCAGACATAAGATCCTTATTACCCTATTTGCACTGTGGGGATAAACTAATTTGTGTCTGATCCAGTTCATTTTAAACTACTTTCTTCTTAGCGCACCTCGCGGTTCAGTGGTTACAGTTCCTGCTTAATATTCCGGAGATCCTTAGTTGAGTTTTCGGCCCGGAGGCTGAATATTTTGACTTAAGACTTTTGTGTTTTTCGTCAGTACTTCAGCGTCAATGCTGCGTTAAAAGCTTATAATAAAACACGAACTGTTCCTGTGATTATCCAGTTAAATTCTGCGATGTATTTGAAAAGGCGTCTTTGAGGATTTACAGTGGGCAATGTAGGTTCTTTTAAAACCGAAATTCGGCATTGGCTAGGTATTGTGACGCAAGCTTTAGAGAGATTTATTGCACAACCCTTTTAATAATACATGCGTCACGCAATCTTGTTCGCCTTTAAAAGTTTTAGAAAAGTAATGGAAGTAGAGAAGAGGTTTATAGAGCAATGAAATTTAATATCTAGAGGACAGTTTACTATAAGGTATCAAAAACACTGGAATTTAAAAATACCTGGATTCTTGGATGTTGTTTTAAATAAAATGAAAATAAACCGGCCAAATTATTTGAAATTTTTTTGAAGTATTTGGATTGTTTATGTACGAAATAAAGCTATTATAACAATTATTGTAATAAGCGGGTTTTATTCTTCTCCATTTTGTCCATTATCAGTTACATTCTTTGATATTGCCTTATAGAGTTTTTGGAGCGATTTTAAAATTAATTCTTTAACATGGAATTAAATTAACGACAGTTTAAGTGTTAGTTGTAATATACGTTAGTCTGAAATATCGTCGAAACTATGTCAAGTTCCTCAGTTTAAAACTCATTCCATCAGGAATTCAGGAATCATACCATCATAATCTGATGGCATGATTCCTGAACAGATTATACGTAGTGAACCCTATAAAGTGAACAATTTCAGTACGTGTTATCATATACAGAAGCCTCTTATCATACTACTTTCCTGTACGTTCGACCGACTCCTTTCCAATTTTATATAACCACCATCAGCATCGTTTTAATATATTTACAATGAATTCCGTACAAACATTAAAAAGGTTATGTTAAGGTAAAGCAGTCCCGTTACAGGCCTGGAGTGGCCCAGAGGGTTCCAGGAAGTTAAGGTTCCCAGATTTCATGACAACGGCACAGGATGGTGGTAAAGTTGTGAACCTTACGCACCGGCCGCCTTTACCCCCCAGGAAATGCTCCTGGTACTCATTTCTGTTGGAGGCTGAGTCGACCCCAGGGCCATAGTGCGATGGGAAAGATTTTATATCAATGAAAAATTCCAATGACACCAGCTGGAATCAAACCAACGACTTTCCGATTTGTAGCACAGCACCTTAACCTCTGTGTTACCGCTGTCTCAAGAAAGGTTATTTTAAGAGTAGTAAATTTAAAAACATAATTAAGTAATCCGTATATGTTAAGTGTTTTCGAAAAAAGAAATTACATCGATTACTCTATTTATACGTAAGTAAAAACAGAGCACGTTTTAAATTAGCATAATAAAGTTTGCCATAGTAGTCTTAGATATATCGATCGACGATCAAAACGAAATCAGTAGACCTCGCCATCTAGATAAATGCAGCAAAATAGTAAAAGTAACCGTAAAACTATACGAGATCATAGTTTTCATATTACTAACGCGGAGGACAGTCATACCAGCTAAGACTTCACCTACATAATAAATGTGAATGATATGTACCAACTATAATAAATGTTTATCGAAGTGTATTGAAGAATGTATAGTCTACATTACCAACAAGAAATTTAATAAACTTGAACCAAACCGAAATTTGTATTGCTGTATGAACATACGTATTATAGAAACTGGAATAAAATTAATGTACCAATGAATATACAGATGAAAACTTACGAACAGGCGAGTATTTACATACATTTGATAAAAAGACAAGGAACGCCACGATGAATACTGTACACCTCATTCAATTTAAGGAACTGTGAAATTAAACCTTAATATTTACCTAAAAATTTACTGTTTTGATAATTTATAGGGTTTATGCTAAACGATTTTAATATTTCTTAAAGACACTAGCATAAAAACTGTAAATAGTAATACTAAACAAACACGTATTAATAAAATAAGAAATAAAACCTGAATTGATGTAAACGTAATACATAACTAATCTTAATTACGTCTTAAGTAGTACTAATTTTAATATCAATCCTGTCAATATTAGTGTAGACTACATTGTCTGAATTTTATGATAACACCAATGCTGTTTCTTCAAAACAGGAATCCATCTGTCGAAAATATACCTCACTTGGGGTAACACATTTGGGGTGATAAATGTAGGTTATCTGTGCTATCGAGAACAAAATCTCACACAATGTTGAGCACAACAAATAGCTTGAAGTAGATACGGTAAGTAAAACCGAGTTCAAATGCGCCTATGAGAAAACAAAACGGGTTGCTACTACAGGTCCACTGTAACGTGTAACACAGAGATAACATATACAGTCACTGTGTACTCCACATCATTTTTGAATAGGTTAAACATGGTGCACAGTGTCAGGCGATCAGTTACAGGTAACAAGTAATATGTTAGCTTGAACATAATTGACATCTGTGAGATGTCTGTGTTTCTGCTGGAATGGAGGTTTTAGACATGTTGGCAAAGTTGCACAAAGTGACTGTTAGCTTTGTCTTGTTTATTTCCATCCGTTCTTCTGTCCTTCCGTACGTCCGCATGGAACAATCTTCCCGCGCGATGGATTTTTGCTAAACTTTGAATTGAAGGTTTTACTGCAGTCTTTAGAGAAAATGCAAGTTCGGTTAAAGTCGGACAAAAATAACAGGCACTGTACATAGAGGTATACGCACTTTTGAAACCACTTTAGTGTCTGTCGTTACCATAGTTGCCGATGATAGCCGTCGTAAGTGATAGTAAGTGATAAAAATAGAAAACAGTAACTGTTAATTTTCGACAATTTTTTGTGGAAATTGGTATTGATATGCCATATTTCTTCCTACGATTTAAGCGATACATAATTAAGCAGTATAAAAACGTGAGACCATGGTATTTATTTGGCGTAGGTCTGCGACCGCTCGACTGCTGAGATTGTGGGTTCGAATCCCACCGGGGTCATGGATATCTCTCTCTTGTGAATGTTGTGTGTTGTCAGGTAGAGGTCTCTGCGACGAGCTGATCACTCGTCCAAAGGAGTCCTACCGACTGTGATGCGACGTTGTGTTTGATCGAGAAACCTCGTGAATGAGGAGGCCTTGGCCCCCGTGGGGGCTGTTGCGTCAAAAGAAAAAAATAGTATTTATTTATTGATACTGTGTCTAAGAATATGAAGTGTAGCGTGCAGAGAGGCTGGAAGTATACCTACAAATTATGTATGAACTTTTCATTGAAGTCGGTAACTACAAAATGTTTTGCTGGGGCGAATAATTGAGGTTATGCACGACTGACAAATTTAACAGAGTCGAAGTAGATTCATAATATTATGCAGAGAAATATGAAGATATTTGTGATAGCAATAATGTTCACAGTTATGAGTAATAAAATGACTTCAACGGATTAAATGATTTGACCAAACAAGAAAGGGTTTAGGAGCCAGAAATTCGAAAGCGCCTGAATAAGATATTACATGCACTTCTTATATATTTTTTGAAGGTCTTTAAAGTACAGTTTATTGTGATGGCAGAGTCAGTAGATGTGGTACATCTGTTATATTACGCTAACGCTTGTAATATTTAGGTCACTTGTTACTTAATGCTCAAATTACTTGTGTATGTGTGATACAATAACAGTGCTTTACTGTAGAGAGTCAGTTATGGTTTACTTGAGAATACATAAGATAGAGGACAGTTCTGGGTAAACATGTATACTGATGAGTTCCTTGGGGATAGAATAATTGGATGGAAAAGAGATATTAAGAACGCGAGTGTTCTGACAAAATTGGATGTATGGAAGTGATAAATACTGTGAAAATGTAAAGACAAGACATTTATATGCGAGGCAGTCGACTCACAATTTGTCTGGGTGTGGGCTCGAATTATTCTCGGTGTTGACTGTTTTGGATGAATATTTCGTACCTAATAAACACACGGTATTTAAATACTTCCTACGTACTGAAGTAAGTTACGGCCATTTTCTTCCAAGACTTTACGGTTTACCGTGTATAATGTTCCGCTTATCTCGTTCCACGCCATGCAGCTTCTGCAGTGTGAACGTAGTCGCGGTAAGCGTACGGGAATACGCAAGGAGTTGACAGATATTCCGTCATTCATCACTGTGTTCATAAATTCCCTTTACTGGATCATGCCACTCTTTTTTGTGTTAGTGGTTTAGTATTGTCCACTACTTGTTTCAGTGCATCTAGAGCAATTTCTATTTGCATTCCTTATTCTTGAACGAAATTTTAGACTAAGTTTTACCACTGTGTCGGAAGCTTCCAGGAAAGATTCTTGACCCAGAGATATCCTGACCACAAATTCTTCCTGCTTCTTCTCAGATATATTAAATAAGTGCAGAAATGGTGTTTTTAAACATTCTAACACAATTCCCCCCACTATATTTCATTCCTGAATCTTGTTATTCATGCTGAATTTTGTAGTGATAAAAACCTTTCTCTAATACGACATATCGATGGTGCCGAAAATTTGTTTTAGTCAAGTGCCATAATGTGTTTCAAGTTTTGAGATGCAGGCCGGTTTCTCATATCAGACAAATTGTTTTCTACAGACAGAATCTCCGGTCGTCTTGTATCAATGGGAAATGCGAGTTTGGAGTGTGCGGGCTTGCTTGCCGATAAGAATTGAATGGCTGGGGGGGGGGGGGGTTGTTCTTTGTTGGTGTTTAACGTGAGGTGGGTTTTCTGCGTTTTTTT
>Ga0123354_10015269_pt1 | contig 11984 bp, 6 predicted proteins | sample TergutLab28metaG_2_FD_97872 | JGI IMG/M metagenome (GOLD analysis project Ga0123354, IMG submission 97872) | Labiotermes labralis P4 segment gut microbial communities from Petit-Saut dam, French Guiana - Lab288 P4 | ecosystem: Host-associated > Arthropoda: Insects > Digestive system > Gut ... | reverse complement strand
TATGGGGAACAGCATCCCAATCAAACATCGAAATATTACAAAGACTACAGAACAAAATTCTCAGGATGGCGACCGACGCACCGTGGTACATACCCAACCATATGTTACACACTTATCTTCAAATACCAACTATCAGGGACGAAATCACACGGCTTATTACCAACTATAAAGCCAAATTAGAGGTGCACCCAAATAAACCCACGACCTCCCTCCTCGAGAAGCACGGCCCAGGCAGACTACGCCGTTACTCACCGTTTGATCTGCCTAACAGATTCTTAACTTAAAAGTTCCTGTTAACTGAGGGTATTCACTGGAATACCCCTCACCATGACTCTGTACCTGACTGTTGTACTAATTTCTCCACACATGCACTAAAGGTCTGCTACGGACCGAGAGTATAAATACAGGGTTTAAACAAAAAGTTAGCGTGACGCCTTGTTCCTACACTGCGCATGTCCTTGAGCGTACAGCCAAGCCAAGCCATGCGGAGGCACGCGCCATGTACAGTGCTTGGAATCCTGTGGAAGGTTTTTATGAAACATGTCGAGTTTTTTTAAGTAATCAATGTTTTTATGTCATTCAGATGTTAAGTAGAAGTGCTAACAATAACAAAACTACAAATTCCTCCTAATTTCATTATGTATTTCATAATTAATAAACGGATAACAGCTTCCAATCTTTAAAAATTTTCTCGCCTCTATCTCCGTAACCGTTCAAACTCGAATATAGGCTTTTGGTTATATCGATGTAATTTAAAACAAGGAAGGCTCATCCAAAGTATGGAAGATTCCCTCTGAAACACTCTTCATGATGTGATAACTAGGTTTCGTATTATTTTTATTGTGAATATTGCATACGTAAAATGAAACTACATTTAAATTTCCACTTAGGCCCAACCCTATAAATAATGAATGCATTATTTATAAGGTTGGCCCTAAGTAAAAGTTTAAATGTAGTTTTATTTGACGTATGCAGCATGCAAAATGCACGTAATGCTAAGTGTGATGATCACAATGCTGTATGTAAGAAACTGTGAACTGGTGTCTGTTGTAGGTGGACAGACAGGTAAAGCAAATGCTTTCGTGTTTCAGTGTCACTTTTTTTTTTTTAAGTCGGAATGTTGAAGCAATGGTTTTAGAGAACCATACAGTATCAGCTAAAGACAGTACAGAACGTCGTAATCCGCCTTTATCCAGAGTTCGTGTGTAGACAAACGGCGCCGCCTGTAAGTGGTGCTGCCGTCACGCGTCCGAAAACAAGGGGTTGCAGCGATAATCCATCTGCGCTACTGCAGTCAAACGTTACAGTATTTCTTCGTAATTAATTAGAACGCAACTGACAACCAAAGTCTCTCTATCTTTGCAGCTTAAATGAATGTTGATTAAATTTGGTTTGTTTCCTTTAAAATATATCAACGAATTTAAATTTGAGATTAGACAATTCTAAACGCAAAAATTCTGGGCATTCCTTTGTGTTTTTCTCTCTTGATATCCACGGAAATTTAAAAGTTTTAAGACAGATGTTAACGTAGGTTCAAGATATTTACATTTTTAATACGATGGACTTTTAATAACAAAATAAAATAAATTGTTTGTTTTGCTCTCGTACTTCATGAGCAAGTTCCAGTAGAATCTCCTTCTTGGAACAAAATGTGAGTAGACAAACAGCTCTTCAATAAACGCTGGCGGAAGAGTTCTTATTGCATATTCCGTGTATTGTCCACTACTTAATTACTTCGTCCACTATGAGATACAGTTGACATACTGCGAACAAAGTCTCTTAATATGTTCACACTTTTACTACCAATGCCAAGAATGTTTCAGCAATCCTGGCCAATGCATAATATGAAAAGTCACATGACTGCACATGTTGCCGCCATATTTTGATAGCAGATTCTTTAAAGTAACGAGGGCACTGTCATTCCTTGCCGAACTCCTAAAGCCCTTTCCCAACCCTTGGTCTTACAGATCTGTTACAATATCGCGTTACTTATTATGTTTCTGTGAGCAATTTACTGCTTGGGCTCACGTTCCGGATACCTTCATTATTTTGGCTATATCCTCAAAGGTCCTCATCATCTAACGTACTAACCGTAGTCTATTTAGTACAAAATAAGTAGGCGTGTCTCTATGTGCCTCAGGCTGAAAGTATGATCTACTAGCGTTTGCCAAACTGCTATATACACGAAGTTGTGGGAACTCAAGTTTGTGGGAATTTAGGAATAAACCTCTTAATTTATGTCAATTAAAGTTTTCTGTTTTCATTTCTATCAAACTAAAAGCTAAAGAAAAATTTCACTCGTCTAACACATTTTCAGTTTACATTGAGTCAGTACACAATAAACAGTGTCTATTTTTCGAATATCTGTTAACGTAATTACTTTTGGACTATCAATTAGCCCGAGTGCCACTAACGAAACGCCCATCTTCAACATTGAGCCTGGCTTGCTTTTATTAATTCATTATTGCGTGAAATTAAATAGTAGGGCGCTGAGGCAACTCAAAATGTCACGACATCCATAGCAAGATGTGTCAAATTCAGTAAAATATTTCAAGATTTGACGGGGGAAAACACAGACCCAGAGAGCATTGTCACGTCTTAAGTGTTTTCTTTTCTTAAGAAGGGAAAATAGGTGCAAAGAAATGAAAAGATAAACTAAGAGGAATAGAATGGAAAGGAAAATAGTGAAAGGGAGAGTTATAGAATGAAAGAATAAATGACTAAGTGATATTTTGGCGTGAGTTCACTTAGATTTCAGTATGTGTTACTTTAGGCCTTAAATAAATCGACACAACTGATCAGCTAAAATTTTGCTCAAATATGAGACAATGTTTCAAATTTATGAGAATGTTTAATATGAAACCATATCCTACGCTTAATTCTGTAATGGCACCACTTATATGAGCAACGGAAATGGAAGGACGGACGGACGGACAGGTTCTTCTCTTGACCTTTTGTGTGTTCTCCGTCTACTTGTGCAGACTTTCCTTAACTGCTTAGTCGTCTCTCAGTGTTATTATTTCGGTGTGCTGGATCTCCTCTTTGTACACATTTTTAAGATCGTTTGTATGGGGATCGGTCCGCCGCAAGCCTTTACCTAAAACTGAACACACAGACACAGAACAGAAGCAGACATGCATACAAACTCGCAGCAGGATTGAAGCCCACTATCCCAAACATCGAAGGTGAAATTCAGTACGCGCCTCAGGCAGGACGGACACTGTGTTTGGTTATTCCGTTCACTTAATCTGAATTATTAACATGCAAATTAACAAATTCTGAGTGGCACTGCCAGTGTTGAAGATTTTTGTCGTATCTAAATTGTGGGCAAAATGCTGCCGTTATGTCAAGAGCCATGCTAGGGAGTCATATAAAGAGGAAAGAATGGCCGCCATTTCAACCGCAATAATACGTGGGTTGGCACGGAGCTGCATCACATAAAGGGGCAAAGTGAAGTATTTCATAATTATGACTATTACTGCATCTACATTTATCTTTTCGGTCACATTGCTACAAGGTAGTGCAGTCGATTAATCCTCTAGTTTTGCATCTCATGCTGTTGCTCTTAATGTTTTGTCGAAGGAAGTTACGTATAACGAATAGAAGAGTTTCTTGTTCGTCAACGGATATTGGGAATATTTATCTTATGAGGTGCACTGGAATAATTGGATTGGATATTGTTAATGCACTACTTATAACAGTTGTCACGTCTGGAAAGGTCGGGTGCGCCAGTGAACAACAGGAAAAGTTAAGCATTGCATAAGGATTTTGTGGAGTTCATTTTGTTATTGCGTCCTGATGCTGACGCTGAATGCTCCCTTGCAGCAGCGTAAAACTGATTATGGCAAAAGAGACACGCATTGCAGGGGGTATTTTAAATGTAAAGCCTAAATTTCCACAAAGTCTACGCGTAATTCTTCGCTCGCAGTAGACAAATGTTAAATTCGCGCGCCAGTTTTCATTGTTGTAGAAGGTAAAATGTAAAGTTGTACCTGTGCCGCTCCGTGAAGACATACAGGGCGCAAAGGTATAGCTGTACTCATTCTTAACCTTGACACTAAATTGGATTGCTCAGTTTCACGCCCCGACCGCTTTACCTCCAGGCAAAAGGCGCGGTACCCATTGAAGATTCTGGGTGGGCCCCAGAATCTGTCTGGACCTTTTCGAGAAAAGAAAAATCTCTTGCCCCTGCCGGTATTTCCTTTTGCAATTCTAGGCCTTTATTACATTTTCCAACTATACACACTTCTCTTTCAAAACAACAATCGGCAATCATTCAGAAGGCAGGCATCTGCAGTAAACACTAACCCTACATTTATTCAATTTGGAATAGCTCACGTTTCCATCATGCTAAACAGGTTTTTCACAGAACAAAGTATGCAATTTTCTTTTCCCATTCCCTGATTTAAGGGGAACCAATGTCATAAAGCTTGGCCACACCAAGACCTCACCGTTTAGTCAGTCATAACTTAAAAAGGTTCCCAGGGGTCTTCAATCTTATACTGCACTTTTAAATTCTCCGTCGCATGCGGATCGTGAAGTCCACATAGTCAAGTACTGATAGTGTACTAAAGTTTTTTACTGCATAAAATATCATGTGCGCTAAGAACAGTTGAGTTGCTTGGTGTTTTGGGCAGGGCAAAATTACGAAGGCGGGACAAAGGAGCCACCACCGAGAGATGGTCTACGTTGTCCAAATGCCCACGTTGGCTCCACACTCCGCCGGGTTGTGCATCTCCATAGATATCAGTTGGCATGAGATTAATGTTATGCAGCCTAACATTCGTGGGCACGAGGTCGTGGATCACCACATACCACACAGAGCGTACCGTATCAGTAACGTGTGCCGGGATAACGTCTTTCACACAAAGCGCCAGATGATAGACGGAAACACGTTCGTGATTATCACACTCCGAGCCACAGGCTTCTTGCCCGCGAGGACCCTCAACGTGCCAAACACACGCCTTTTATGGATTTTCTCCGATACTCTCATTTGTTGGGGCGTAATTACGCCCAATCTTGATAGTAGATCCTCAGCTATTCCAAAGTTCCCGCTGCACTCTTGCTCAGGGGGATTTGCCATGACAGGTGAATCGCCCCAACTCATAACTATTTAACTGTCAAAGAACTGGGAAAATTGCATTAAGAACTGCACTTCAGCTGGAACAAACTGATGTATTTGACCCCAGCGTCTACGAGGATCATCCCTCACTCTCCTGCTCTCGTCGGTGGGATCATACCTTGAAGATCGCTCAGTGCCAAATAAACGGTGTGATTACGGTTACAAGTTGTCGGAGGTGCTCTTGCGGTAAGGAGAAAATCTGTGCCACATACCAGATCCGAGCAAGTACATATGGGTATGGGTATAATGTATCCTTTTTTCATGTACAAGTCCCTACGGTAGGCATTCCTCGCCCCTTCTTTCACCCTGTTTGTTGTTACGATCCACTACAGGGTACAGGATTGATTGACCGTCTGTGCGAAGCGGATGTGAAGGATCGTGATTTCGAGGTGTACCGCGATCCGGCAAACAGAGATTTGGATACGCGTAAGTTAAGTCGAGCTCCCGTTGCCTATTCATAGGTTCTGATAAGTTCCAGCACCTCATTTATGTCATGTTAATCTGTGAGGAGCAAAGTAAGCTCGTCCGTCTATGCCACCACAGAGACGCTGTGGTTCCCGTTGCCACACCTTGTGCTTGCTAGGCGTCGATGTTACAGGAAGAGCAAGGACTTCAAGGCCAGAGTGAACAGAAGCAAACTTACTGGACAACCTTGTGTACTTGAGCCGGGAACGAAAACCATTTACCTGTACCAAGGAGAAGGCTGTATCATATATGGCTTTTGTTACCGAAGCAGGTCGTGGGGGTAACCACAGGTCTGCAGTAAACGGAATAGATACTGATGCGAGATCTTATCAAAAACGGTTTCAAAGTCTGAAGATAGGATAGAGAGGGGGTTGTTCTTAAATTGTGCTTATGTTAGGAGTCACGGATAACTGCTATAGCGTCGAACATGATTCTGCTTGACACCCCGCAATATTGACCGGGGCGCATCTCTATCGTAAGAGTTTGTCGCACACGATTCGCCACAATACGCACCGGAAGCTCGTAGTCGGCGTTAGGAGAGTGATAGGTCTGTAACTCTCCGGTTCCATCAGTGGTTTTTGCTTTGGAAGGCACACTAATATACCTGTTATTTACGCTGCGGTTGTCTTGGTCTCTTGGAACATCTGATTGTAAAATATCAACATGACATCCTTGTTGACGTCCCAATACGTTTTGTAATATTCCAAGGTAATTCCATCCCATCCCGGGGATTTATTTGGAGCCCTTTGACCTTCCGCCAAATAAATTTCCCGTCCATGATTGGCGCCGCTAAGCCCTCTCTCACATCCGCGGGCACTACTGTTAACGATTCTTGCTCCACTCGCCGAAGACATTCACAGTTCAATATCATCAGTTCTTAAGGCTGGCTCAAAAACTCTGTCGTATGTGCGAAATGTCTCTGCTGCTCTCTTGCAGGGTGTCAGAGATGTCCAACTTGCCGGTTATCAGCCGGGTTGTCCGCGTGGCCTGCCTCTGGGGAAAGTAAAACTACACCGTCCTCTGCTCTAGATATAATACCTCTTACCTCATGCCCATTGCGAATGACTGTGCCTTCATGCTGTGTGTGCGTATTATCTTAGTTTTAAAGAAAATGAGTTACGCCAGTGTGTCCTTGTGCGGCCCTGGGTTTCGTAATATGTCATAAACACAGACAAGATAAAATTCCTCGCGCAACGAGGCAAACCGACTGCATTCCAAGCCCTCCCACTTAAAGAAATACCGGATGTTCCTCTTGACGCATTTGTCCCACAACAAGAGACGGTCCACATACTACCTTTGCATTTCTTCCTAGCGCATCCATTTACTACGGAAGCGGAGGCCTCGTTGTTCATATCCCAACAGTTGGCCGTTAAAGTTTCGTAGGATTTGTTCACGACGTGTCCTCTCGTATATCCTAGGTTTATCCTGACCCACGCGGCCAAATGGTCCGTAAATGCGGCCATTATCCCTACATTTTTTAGATAGAGTTGGCTGACATACATGTCCTATGGAAGCGAGCCGCACTTTTTTTGCAATAATGTGTGAACGTCTTCCGTTCGGCGGTGTTTGTCCAGACATCCATAAAGCTAAGGAGATGTACCACACGTCCAAAGCTCCACTAAAATTCCGATCCCCATGCAATCCTCCCGGGACAAAACACAAGTGAAATCCTCACGATCAAGTCGGGCGGAAGAGATCCGTGTAGGTTGCCAGTGTCGACAGTTGCATAGACTGCCGCAATTCGACCTTCCGACGGCAAGCGTGTTACTCTTGTCAAATCAATACCCTCTTTGGCCGAAATAGCCGTCCCTCGACCTGTGTCGCGAATTTTTAAATGCGCCGTGTAGCCGAAAATGTTATGCACATCCTCCGTTTTTACCTCCTGTAAAAGCAGGATGTTAATGGTGTGTTTATCAGGGAAGTCTGTCAACAGGTGTCATCTTGTTTTGAAGAAAATGCAATGATAATTAGTATCGCAGCCTTGTGAAGTAAATCCATTGTGTCGGTATTGTTGTATATCCGAAGTACTGTATTTTATCCGCCACCAGCGTCCTCCTCTTTTCCAACTGGTAAGACTTACGAGTTCTGGCGTGACAAAGATTGTTCTACTTTTCTCGGTCCTTGTCTTCAGTATGAAATGTGTAACCGAAGGTAAGTAACAGGTCCTCGATAACTACCTCCAGCAAAAAATTTTCTTCACTCTCGGATTTGTAGAGCAAATTGTGTAGCGTCTGGAGCTTAAATTCGTCGTATGTGCAGCATCCCTACGTTATGCAGTCTGGCCATTGAAAAAGTGGAACTTCAGCACTCAGCAGAGTTAATTATGTGTTGTGACTTTACGACGACTCCGGCTTCGCAGTCGCTGTCGGTTACCGTCGGCCTTCGGTTTTTTTGTGATCCGGTGATTTGTTGCTCAACCTCGGAGGAGCGGGGACGCCCAAGTCTGCCCCGTCGAGTCATCATCCGTTTCCTTTACCCTCTTCCGCCGTAGTAAGGGTTTCCTGGCAACCTGTGTGCCTCCGTCTGTCGTAGTTTGTTCGTGTCGTGATTCAGATAAGATAACCTTAGGGGACTTTACAGCGTCTGCAGGGAGCAGAGACATCAAACCGACAGTGGAAGAGTTCTGCGAATGTGTACCACTTCCGTCCACCGACTCTGCAACCGTCGCGTGCTTGTCCTTTTTCCCTACAGTTACACGGTCGGACGCGTAGCTGTCGCATTTCCGTCAGGGTTTCGGCTCGTCATCTCTTCCGGGGGTTGTACAGGGCGCGTGTGTCACAAACAGGCTATAGTTTTAAAGAGACAAAAACTACCTACAACATAAAAGCATCATTTGAAAGGGAAAGAGACCGCTATCCACAGATGGCCGCTTTCCGACATAGGCGAAAACGTGACTTCGGGCGGCCGATACTACCAATGCATTATTTGCTACCAACTAATTGCAGTAGTTAACAAATACAAGCTTGTAACTCCGACATGTTTTGGATAGTGAGATTAGTCATCTTCAGGAAATATCATTTCACAAGAAAAGCGTAAGGTGTTACAACATACCGTCATCTTTGTTAAATGAAACGTTATACACGTAAAGCAACTCAATTTTCATATAAATGTGGGATATTAATGGATACGAAACTTTCGTAATTATTATACAGGGTTTATATAATGTCGGATTACGTGTAAAGATTTGCATCCGAACGTCTAGAAGTAGTAAAATGTTCTTCACGTCTAGTTGAGTAACAAAACCTGTATATCACCAATGATGTATTCCTGATTTTGTAAGGAAATATTAATTGGTGAAAATTCAATTCGTGCATCTTCTCATGATTTACTTTTCCCTCACATTATTACTTCCTTCACCTGCGTGATTTGTTTCAATTTTTCTGCTCAGCACGTAGAAATAACAAGCTGGCTATTTTGTGGATCTTTACCAGCCAACAGCACAAAATAATCCAACGTTAAATAATATTTTTAGTTCATAATATTTGAAGCATTTACGGCGAATGAATACACTAAAATCCTGTTAGCATATCGGCCGCATAAAGTTGTGTTGACAACCCAAATTACGGAGACTTGCTTTCAGTGGGAAGTTCCACAGCCAAAAGGACGGCGTAACTATGGCGTCGCCTTTCGCACAACTTGTGGTCAGTTATTTCAGTAGAAGATTTTGAAAAACAGACACCGAGCACCATTCCTCAAAATCAACATGCTGCTAAAGAGAATGTGGATAATAAGTATTTCCCACTAGGTCATACAGATGAGAAGAATTATCAGAGTAGACAACGTCTAAATAATATCAACACGAATATGAAATTCACCAAACAAATAAAAACACACTGATTGTTGACTACAAAGCTGAATGGCCTACTAAGACATGAAATATATAACAAACGCGCCCACACTTAACTCTGATATCGAACAAACTTTCACCACCAATTGTGAGAGTTATTGATGAACTTTGCAACTTCATGCAACAACTGTGCGGTGATTATCTGTGACGGGATGAGTCTGGGTGATGCAATCCTTTCCAAGTGTCGATCACGTGGCGAAGCGCCGTTTCAGCACCCACTAATATTCAGGAAACAGTGTGCCTAAACGACCATCTCAATGCAGTGCCAAGCCACGAAAGACACCACCCTTATGCCGGTAATTAGGACCGGTAACCCAACGACAGAAGGAGTGTGGGTGTGGGAGCTACCATTGGAATGCTAGGCTACAATCCGGTCGTTATGGAAGACGGCAAAGAGGGCCTTTTGAGGCCCATCTTCTTTACTAGGTCTCGGAGGAAGCAGAAATCTAGCCGAAATTCCTGAGCCACATTTACGGCCTGTAAAAGACTCGTCGGAATTGGCAGTGTAAGAGTAACAAGGCAACGCATGTAGCCCACATGAATTTGCTCTAGCAAATCAATCGGAATTAACCAGCACCCCTGAAGTCGAAAAGAGCAGTGAAAAACCGAAAGTTGTCAGGTCTGTCGAAGTCCTGTGTAACTATTCTCGTAAATGTTTAAAGGAATCCTCCTCAAGTTGCTAGGTTGCTTCTGTGGGTCCTGCTGTAGCGTGTCTGCCACGCATATCGTACGGTGACCGACCGTCTTACAGAGCTGTAAGGTAACTTTGACTTGCCCTACGCTTACTATGGCAGTCATCGAGTAATGTTGTCCAGTCAATAACGGCTAATCATAGGCAAGCGAAAGGTTGGTTCAGGCTTCTGCATGTCCTGTTACAGTCTCAGTTGCAACAGGACACTTATAGAGCCACGAATTCATTATTTTTACATTTACTGAGTGTGTGTTAGAACACAGTTCTGAGGAAAGTATTTTGACAATGCTAACAGAAGTTAAAGACGATTGCGATTTAAGGAAAGTTTAATCCTTCATAATATACACTATTGATCAATAATATCAAGGCGATAAAATCAAGGTGATGAAGTTGGAGTGACTTGTAGCACGTATGGGAGGGATGACATATGGAAGCAAGAATAAGAAAATAAACAACAATAGTCACTGTGTTATTTCATTTTTCATTCACGATCCGGCATATTTGTTCTATTCGACTGCCAAGAAGGATCAATTCAATATATCACGCAAATAACAAGATCACTACTTTGTAATCATTAAAATAAAAATACACAATAATAACATTATATAATGTATTTAGACATACAGTCGCATTGTGTTATTAATCAGTTGTCTAATTCATACAACTCGGTGATAATTTAGGGGATCGTATTTAATCTTGGTAATGCATACATGTCAAAAAGTAGGGACAGTCCATTGGCACGTTAGTAAATGCGTGATAAGTTGGATTCTACTCATTATCGGGATAGAGATGAATTAAAACGCCTGCCTAGTGCAATGTGAACAGGCATTGTGTTGTCTGTTTCTGCAGCCTATGGACCGTCTTAATGTTGCTGTAGCACTCTTAGCGACACACTGAATTGTTCGCCGAGGTTGGCTGAATAAAACCGAAATATGTCGGATCGTAAGTGAAAGATGACATAATACAGTATATATGATTGGTTTATTTTCTTTATGTATGCTACTGAAATACACGATAAATAGTGTCAAAAATGGAAGCTACATTTGGTTGGAAATTTTGAAGTGGCCATTTTGGAGACTTAAGCATGAAAGGGAACGTAATGTTACCAGTAAAAATTAAACAGTGGTTAAGACTGTGTAATTATTGTGTGTCCGTGTAGAACTAAGCTGAAGGTAAACGCGCTGCCCACGTTGCGCAAAATATTTGATACGCCGTTTGAGCTTGGGGCCATGTCGACTTCGAGACATGCGATGGCCTCTTGCTTAACTGCGGTTCACTTGCTGGAGCAAACGCGTATGCTCACATCGCCTTCTTGATCATCTTACCTTTCCCGACGGACTTTTAGTCCGTTGAACTGAGACTCAAGACAATAAGTCAGAGCTTCTTCTGTTCCAGAATATAAGAGAAAGAGATTTGTCAGTGTGAATAACGTCGGTGAGGGAATCTGGGTTTGTATTACCCACTCTGACACCTTCCACAATGATAGTTACTCAGTGTCCAGTGATGCTAGCGTACAGTATACCTGGCCATTCATCAACAGATTCAAAGGACGAGTCACCAACATGTATTGGCGGTTAACCTGAGTTTTCAGATCCAGTTCCTTGGTGGCTTACAAAGGCTTCTTCAGCCAGTTCTTCGGACATTTCATCCTGAACACGAACAGACAAGATGACCGCGTGCCTCAAATAAACGAATTTCTTGTACAACGTGTTTCCGACCTGAACACAAAAAATAATTTCATATTTGAATAAAGGTTGACCAACTAGATGACACTTGCTTTATTATATATTGCTCAACATGTTTCAGACGTTAATACGTCCATCTTCAGGAGCTAGCGAGTACTTGTTGTGTTGTGTAGG
>Ga0123354_10015265_pt1 | contig 11985 bp, 9 predicted proteins | sample TergutLab28metaG_2_FD_97872 | JGI IMG/M metagenome (GOLD analysis project Ga0123354, IMG submission 97872) | Labiotermes labralis P4 segment gut microbial communities from Petit-Saut dam, French Guiana - Lab288 P4 | ecosystem: Host-associated > Arthropoda: Insects > Digestive system > Gut ... | reverse complement strand
CTGATGATGGACAGAGGAACTGTCCGAAACATGTAGAGTTTTATTCCAAAAATAAATTTGAGAAATTGGTGCATCTAGTTGGTTTTATTATAAGAATTTATCACGATGCACGGTCACCTGAACTTCAAATACGGTAAGTGATTACATATACAGATATATGTGGCGGGGCGGGGCGGGGCGGGATGTCAACTTACGCACTGTATGGGCAGCAGGTGAACGCTGATCCCTATTTTCTGTCAGAATATAATATTTCTGTGCGACAGTCATATCAAATAGAAATAAATCATTGGCTGTCATGAAAGGTTACGGATGGCCGAAATTTGCACTGGCTCCCAGACTCATCGATGTGTTACCTCGTACTACGCCAGCCGTGTCCGCACGTCTGTGCCACTGTAGTCGTGTAATAACTCTGCTTGGTGACAGCTGTTTGGACGAAATTCAATATGCAGAGAACGTAGGAAATTTGATGACCGTATCTCAGTTTCTTCAAATTTGGACTTTTGGACATCCCATGAAGGTATGTGTTCATTTCTGATTACATGTCAGTACAAAGTGAATACAGAAATGTCATATATTCACTTTATTATATATATATATATATTTTTTTTTTCAGTCAACGCAACTATGTAATAAAAGCATAGGTTAAAGCGACATGTTTCGACTTAAAAATTCATCGTCAGGCTAAGCTAAGAACCATGAAGTTCTTTACAATGTGGCTCTGCGCATTTGGGATCCCAGTTGGCTCACAATGTGTGCTGCGATTTGTACCATGTACATAATGTGACTTATATCTGTTGTACTATTGTACCTGTATTGGGGTCAAGTATGTGACGTGTGTTAGCGTGCTATTTCATGGGACCGTTGTTCACTGATTGGGCTCAATACACAACGGGATGACTTCGTTCAAACAGAAATGTCAGGCTATGGTTTCAGATATTGAAAGGTGGCGAATTTAAATGGGGCCTTCACTGTCAGCTGTTTTCGGAGTAATCGTTTTCATGGTGGCAGGTTCACTACTGCTGCTGCTGCTGCTGATGATGATACTATTTCGCGTTTTTATCTTTTAATCTGCTGATGTTTATAGAAAACATGTGGATATGAAAGTTTATTTCGGGCATCCACTTGAACTAATTTAGTCACTCTGAAAATTGAGACAATATGTTATGTCGAAACGTCGGAACATTTAGCCGTTGCATGATGCAGGCACCAGATATAAGACGATTATTGGTGATGCAGTTGTTTTCCTTTGTCCCTTTGTACCCATCCTTACGAAGCGTCCTGACTACATTTAGCCTCGCAGATTCTCGACGTCAGTTATGAAACGTGCAATAAATGTAGTTTCGACTTGGGTACAGATCCGTTCCTTCGAACCGTCTGTTTTACTATTTAAATCCGCAGATGCGCTGTTCTCTGCTGCCTTCTTCCCGTCATTTTCTCCCATAGCATGTCAGTTCCCATCTCCCGTTTTGTCGGTTAGTCTGTTAGCCACCCTTGTCTATTCGTGGTGCATCGTAAGCAACGAACGTGTACGTCATCATTATGTATTTCTGTTCCGTCATTGAAACGTCTGTTTGTATTCAAGATTTGTTATCCTCGGGTTGAACTGCACGCCGTTAGGATTTGCCAGAGGGTACTAGATTTCAGGGTGCCGCCGCGAAGTGCATTACTGCGCTATCCTGGGCTATTACGTAACGTGTAGTGGTAATTCCTTACCGACGTTTCAGGACCCATAGGTTGTCCCGAAACGTAGGTAAGGTATTACCGCAATACGCTGCGCATTTCTTACCACAAGTTCTTATTTGTAAGTGCATATCATTATTGGCATAAACATTTAGGCAGTGCGAAATTCTGATGTGGGAGCAAAGTATTGTCCTGAAATAACGTATTGCAGTAGGTCCCTGAACAATAGAAATATTTGGACATTTTAGGGGAGGAATTGTAGAATGGAAGAAATTAATTAGGAATATAATCTATATTTAAGAAGGTAAAGTTGTCCCTGGCCACACCATAAAAACATATAGGGGGCGTAGATGGATGGCTCACTCAATGTTAACCTCTGCCCTTTATGGGGGTGTGGGACCAACCCCAGGTCCTGGCAGCTTTACCCGCTAGGGGAACAATTCCAGTACCCATTGAGTAGGAGGGTTGTGGGGTCAAGAGGCAATCTGGACCTCTCGGAGAGGAGAAAAATCTCTTAACTGTCGGGATTCGAACCCCGACTTGTGCAGCCTGTAGCCAAATAACCATACTAAACGTAAAAAAATCAGGGAGGATAAAGTGGTCTGTACTGTAGCACGCACGGGTGAGATGTGTAATTCATGGAACTTTAGTTGTAAAATATGAAGGCAAGAGACCAATAGGAAGACCTAGACGTGGATAGAATGATAATATAATTTACTCTTAAACACCAACCTAAAGATAGTGTGTGAGGGTTTGAACGGGATTAAACTGGCTCAGGGTAGGACGTAGAGGCTAGTTATTCTATATACGGCGACAGATATGGGGGAAATTTTTATCAGCCGAGGGACTGTCAGGTTATGAAGCAGGGTGGATGGCTAACTGAAGATTTAAAATTTCAACATTTAAAATCAAAGGGCTTTCGGCGCAGGTGTAGCGTTCTTGTAGCTACGGTTGGTTAGATCTGCACAGTTGGGCACACTTTTGGTTGGCATGTGTTACATCGCGGTTACGTGAATCACAAAACGGGAATTTTGGATGAAGTAGTAAACTGCGTCAAAAATCTTGGTGTCGATGGCAGTAAGGAAACTTACTGTAGCCGTCTTGATTATCACGACGTTTCGGAGAAATTGCCTTTATCTGACATTGATGCTCGCCTATCTCATTTCTTGTCGTCATGAACATTGACGTGAATAAATATGGCATATTCGTAATTTCAGGCTTCCGCCGCGAAGTAGCTGAGAACTGCGCTCTTCTGGGTTATTATGCAGCGAATACTTTTAATTTCTTACCGGCGTTTCGGGACAACTTATCGGTCCAATCTTAAGGGTCAAGAATCCAGGGATTATCTTCATAGTTGCACCGTGCATGTTGATAGTATTAAGTCCTTTATTTGTCTAACTAATGCACACAAATCATTATGCAGTTGTTAAACAGTTAAAATCATTTAAAATTATAATAGTTGCTCCAACATGTTTCGGTTTACGTAAACCATCATCAGGGAGCTCTCTGCCTGTGCTTTGCTAAAGTTACAATGTTGACTTCGGTTACATATCGTTATTTGACGTTATCGGTATTGTGGTTGAAAGCTCGCTGATGATGGTTTATGTAAACCGAAACATGTTGGGGCAACTATTATAATTTTAAATGATTTTAACTGTTTAACAATTCTATAATAGTTTGTGTGCATTTGTTGGACAAATAAAGGACTTGAATCCAGGGATTCTTAGGGTCAAGAATCCAAGAATCCAGGGATTCTTGACCCCTGAAAATGGGACCGATAGGTTGTCCCGCAACATCGGTAAAAAGTTACTACTACTCGCTGCGTAATAACCCAGAAAAACGCAGTTCTCAAATATGGAATAGTTCATATTCTTTGTAGACGTTCGGAGAATTTTGTAATTCAGTAGTACTGTGGGGCCGTATCATGGCTGAGGCGGTTAGTACCTACCTTCTCACCGTAAAAGACCGAGTTGGGCCTCAGGTCAGTTCATGTTAGATTTGTGTTGGACAAGGTGGCGCTGGGACCGATGTTTCTCCGAGTATTGTGGGTGAACCTTTCAATATCATTCCATTTGCTCTCGCTGCTCATAAAGTCATCTATCACCGAGGCTGTATAACCCCAGCAACTGACAGCATCGTTAAATAGAGCACCAAAAATGCAGTTGTAGGGTCCTCCCGCATAACAGCGGGTTCTACCGGGATCCCCCTCACCCATCTTTCTGCTTTACATGACATCCTGCTGGGGGTAGTTGGTCGGCGAAGTCTTGCAGTTTGTACCATTGAGGTAGTTGGTAATATCCAGACCCCTCGTTCAACATGGCGGTGGGGCGGAATGTTCATGGCATGTTGGCAAAACCGCGTGGCGCAGACTGCGTATGGTAACAGTAGGGTTACGTGAATGCGAATGCCTATGGAACCCCCATCACTTTGCATATCAAATGTTTGAAATGTAGGTGGGGTTGCTGATGCTTCCAGCCTCCGCGGCCGTCGAGTAAACTTTCCGCGTTTATCCGCGTGTTTTTAAGAGATTTAGCATATAGCGAATAATTTTTTCCGTATATTGAATCATTTTCAGCCGTGCTGGAGAAAACCACGTTGGGCGAGGTGTTAATGTAGTTCTAAAATAAGTTCCTGGAAACGGTACAGCAGTCACACGACCGACTGACAAGTGAATGTACTGGAAATCTGAAATGATGCCGTGTGACGTCTCCAGATTTCTCGTTTGTGCTGGCGTCTCACTGGGCAGACTCAGATGTAATCTGTTCGGGGCTGAGTGAAATGTTGATTTGTTGAGTAATTGTTTGCCTGTTTGCCTTTGTGGGCGCGCACACAGTAGTGACCGTCTGTCTATCTCTGTCACCCAAACAAACTCGACGTCAGTGTTATTGGTGACTTCATCCTGGTTATTTAGTATTGCAGTGTTTCTCTTGTAGATTACATTGCCAGTGGCAAGCTGTTTGAGTTTTTTGTTACTGTTGTTGTTCGTTCCCGTAGACGACACTGTCAGCTGCAAAGTGTAAATAGCGTCTGTCGGAAATGTCTTATAAATGTGGTAGACGTCAGGAGGGTGAACATGAATATTAAGGTCTTATGACGTGACGTCTTACAGTCTAACTTCATGGAGCAGAGTCCTTCTTCAGAAGCTAATACTTCTGCCTATGGTCTAGAAATTCTCGGATCTGATGCAATCCATATGTTCATTAGCGTGTTCACATGAACCCAGCCTGTGTCCTTGTCCAGAGCTAAATGAACACATTCCAATCCCATCCTATACATTTAAAATCCATTAATATTTTCCTCTAACTACTTCTAGGTCTTGCAAGTGGTCTCGTTCCTTGAGCTTTCTCACCAAACCCCTGTATAAATTCTCTCCCATATGTGCCACATGTCCGGCCCAGGTTATCATCTCCGATTTGATCACCCTAGTAATATTTAGTGAGGAATATAGATCAGAAATTTTCTCATTATACTGTTTTTTCTACATCTCTGTGATTTCCACCTACTTACGTTCAATCGTCTTCCTCACCACCACATCCTTGAAGGCGCTGTGCTTGTGTTTTTCTCTGGATGTGAGAGACCGATATTCACACCCATCATACACAAAAGAAAAATCTCTAGTTCTGTAGATTTGAAGCTGTATCAGAAGGGAAAGCATTGCGCATCTGATTTGATCAATGGCCTAAGCATGTTTTACTGCTTCTGTGGGAACAAACTGGTAAAACATCTTGGGAGTGAATTAATGAACCAACTTAATTCGAACTTAGTTTCGATGTTCTTTATATTGAGGAGACGCTCTTCCAAGAACTCAGGAGGGACCTATTAAAAGTTATGTTACATGGCTGCAGCTGGTGTTACATCTTCTTTAACACACTGAAAGCTGAAATTAATTTACGTTCTTTATAAGAATTCAGTTCCTACCCTACAGGAAATGAAGTGGGTCTCATTCAAAGATAAATATCTTAAAAGATCTTTAGGGAAATAATCACTGCTTATTGCGAGAATCATGGGCAGAGTAACCACCATACTGAATAGTTTGTAGTTGTCATCTGTTCTTAGTAATTACTGGAATGTAATACTCATTACTGATGCAAGTACCGCTCTGATCTTGTAAATAAATCCAACTTGGTGCACAATTTATTCTTAGTATGTTTATTTCTTTGTATATTTATCGATCTGTACGTGTTTCGGGCGACTATGTGCCCATCATCAGGAGAAACAACTGTGTTTATGCGACACTTGGTACTTGTTATTCTGTGTGGATGACTGTCTGGTATGCAGGGTGGAATGAAACTGTCATTCCACCTTGCATACAATGTATAATAAATATACTAAGAATGAATTGTGGACCAAGGTTGTTTTTTACAAGATTATACAGGGATGCACGGTCAACAAAACATGAAACATCGCTCTAATGTTATTATTGCTGATGCAACTTCATTTTGGCACTTATTTATCCTATTTTTGTTTCACAGGTGACTCGAAAGAGAGAAGGTTTTCATGCCTTATAATGCAGACATTTAACGAGAATTTTTTAGACTGCTCCATTGTTCTAGAATGTGATGATGTGTAGACTGATAATATAGACGCGTATCATCTCATGTAGCACGCAGCAAGTAGCATTTATGGGGGAGAGGTACATACAGAGTTTTGGTGGGGAAGTCTGACGGAAGGGACCCCTTGGAAGATCCGTACATAGATGGTAGGATAGTATTAAAATGGATCTTTGGCAAGTGGGATGTGGAGCATGAACTGGATTGATCTGGCTCAGAAGAGGGACGGGTTGAGGCTCTTTTGAATGCGGTAATGAAAGTTCGGGTTCCATATAATGCGGAGAATTTCTTGACTGGCTGAGAACCTGTCAGCTTCTCAAGGACTCTGGACATTGGTGTTAGTTAGTTAGTTAGTTATTTAGTTAATCAGTCAGTCATTCAGTCAAACAATCAGTCAAACAGTCATTCATACAGTCAGTCAGTCAGTCAAAGAGTCATTCAGTTAGTAAGTCATCCCATTAGGCTGATAACGTTTCATCTCAATAGATGTTGAGGTGATCATCTCGAGCTGGTCTGTGTTTGGCAGACAAACAGAAACAGCATTGTCGTATTTGGTGTCACGCTGATGGTTTTTCTGTTGGTACCAATGATTCCGATGAGTCTGTTGCAGCAAATTCATGTGGAACGTTGGTAGCGTGTCCATCTGCGATTCTGCCGACGTTGAGCCCCGGGACACAGCAGTGTTCATACGTATCGCCGTGAGAACACCAGACCTCACAGAGACTCGTAATGACAATTGTACGACTTGAGTGGTGCTGCTGCAGTGTTAGGCATTGTAATATCGTCTTTTGAATTCTCTTTTCATTACCATCCCTCATATCGAGGGCACGCTGATCCATGGCGATACGGCATGTGTGAGCCATTGACCTTGAAACGTTTCAAACCGAACGTCTAGGCCGATTGGTTTACATTTCTGTTTCGTGTCGTGGTAGTCTCCTGGACTAATTCTGGCCGGAATGCCACTGGTCAGAGGCCCCGTCCACAAAAATGCCATGTTTGAAGCCGCGTACGCTTGAATCCACAACATTTGCAATTTATGACTGAGCACGCATTCCTCCATTCAACACAACCTGCACTAGTTGAACTATTTCAAATTAATAAAAAAATGAACAAAATCAGGTGTGTATCAAGGGTTTGAAGTAAGCAACAATTAAATTAAATAAACTAAATAATAAACAGAGCACAGGTACATTAGGTGGGCCCGGTAGCTCAGTCGGTATAACGACTGACTACGAACGGTCCGGAATCGAATCCCAGTGGGGACGAGATTTTCCGCCCGTCCGGACCGGCCCTGGGGCCCACCCAGCCTTCTGTAAAATGGGTACCGGGTCTTTCCCGGAAGTAAAATGCGGCCGAGGCGTGCTACTGACTACTCACCCCCTTCTAGTGCCGCGGTCATGGAAGAGTAGAGCTATACCTCTTCCTGCTCTCTGGGCCACACCGGGCCTGTAACGGGATCACTTTACCTTTTTACAGGTACATTAGTCCATTCATTCATTCATTCCGTAGTCTGTCTTATACGACAGATACATTGCCTTTTCCAAAGCCAGTTTTCTGGAGCATGCGATCTAGGGCTTCGTCTTTCAATTTCCAGTGTCCTTTCGTTTCCTTAAGGTAATTCAGTAGCTGCTTAATTCTTTTTCATCGTCTTTCTTATATCCTTCTGGCTCTCCTTCTGTAATGTGTTTTAGAAAACAGTTCCTACGCAAAATATGACCAAGACACCCATTCTTTCGCCTTTTTATTATATGTAGGACATTCATTTCCTCCTTGAGTGTGTGTCTAATGAACAAAACGTTTTAGTAGCCTAATGTGTCTCGCCATATGTATTCATCATCGGGAGGGCGGTGGGGGTCCCTTGTAAATTGGCTTTATAGTTATATAAGATGAAATGTTTGGTGTTCAGTGCAGGTAAAAATTTTAGATTTTATTCATTACACTGATGCTGCCATGTTGCTTCTAATGGTCTTATTTATTCTAATGATTGTCTGAAAATACCAACGGTGTTAGCACTGAATTTACTTTTCTGTGAGAAAGAGCAGTTAACGAGCTTTCAGTGGGCTGAAGTTAACCGCTGAAAAAAATCGTAACAAGCAGGTAATAATTCGCCATGTATTGGGTTTATCACAGTGACGATCCGGGTCTGTATGAAAACAATGGGCTTTACCGGCGAGGGGAAGTTGTGTCATGTCTTTCATATCGTTACGCATTGTACACATTGGGATCGTGATTGGACGTTCTGAATAGATTCTGAAAACATGCAGGCTATGAGACTGTATCCCTGTGCTCATAATGAGTAGTACAAGGGTTATTCTGTGTTGGCGGTACGAGTGGCAAGTACTTGTTTATGAATGTAATTTAAATGGCTTCAGGCAGGCTTTCCTATAAATGCACTTGCTAAAGGATTTGCATGGAGGGGAAAGGGAATTACTAGCGTCGGTTCGCATCCAGATAGGTCTGTTATTGATTTGGATTGTAGTAATTACAATTGATAACCAGCAAGATGCAACTATTTTGATTTATTTACTTCTCATCAGCTCTACATGTTTCGGGCGATGTTTTAGCCCATCATCAGGAGCATATCACCGTTACCGATGTTGCTGCCAGCAGCAACATCGGTGGACAATACCAGAAGCTGTAGTTACAATGATATGCTCCTGATGATGGGCGAAAACATCGCCCGAAGCATGTAGATCTGATAAGAAGTAAATAAATTAATATAGTTGCATTTTGTTGGTTATCAGTTGTAATTACACTAAAGATGCACGGAAACACGAACGTTGAATTGGGTTGTAGTGTTTTGGAAGTAGTTTATAATTGAAATGTGTTGCGGTGTTGAAAGGATGGGTGGCACGGAATTCCTATGAGTTGCATGGCTCGGTTCACTTCCCGGCAGTGGCAAGAACGTTTGTTTTCTTTGACTCGTTTGTTCCTGTACCCACTCCCGTTTACTGCTGGGAGGTCATGCCCTGCGGTAAAGCTCAGTTTATTTGAATTTTATGGGAAATATCCGGATCGAAATCTTTATTACAGACTGTTCTCTGATGGTTAGCCTTATTCTGTGTTCCACTTTTATTTCGTTACTCTCCACATACAGGAAGTTCGGCATAAGGTGTGCCTCAGTTCAGGATGTTATACATGGCATTTTGAACAAACACTGTTTTATCAACATGTACCCGATTACCCACCCACAGGTACATCGCTACCTGCATTTTTCTGTGTTGAAATACTGTACGGTATCACTTCTTATGACCCGACTTTACTCTGACTGACATTTGTAGCGAACACCATTAAAACACCAGTCTCTTTTGAGACACGCAGGATTGTACGTAGAGAGCGGTGGAAGTCATTTCGAAAAGTAATCAGTGTAACCTAAGTGAAGATTGACGTTATTTGTTATAATCTAATCAAAATTGATTTTTCCTCCATGTTGTAACATAACTATGTAAACTGACGTAACGAACTCGGCAATATAAACAAAAATAGATGTCGTATTTTGTGGTATTATTTTACACAAGTTTCTTTTTGATGCTGTACGTACAGGAGGGTAAGACGCAATTGCTGCGTGTGTTGTGTGGTGTTAACGGACATATATTATACAGCATGTTAAAGACTTGAATAGGCATCTTTCTTTTGTGGTGTTATCTGACGTGTAACTTTCTTTTTATTTACACAGTAGTATAAAACATGTGTAATGGGGAATTTTGGGATAACCCAAGCTCATACATTAAAATGCCCGTAGCGATGTAACTATTGATACTTGGCGACATGTTGATATATTTTAATCATAATGTCTGATGAAGTAAACATCGTGATATTTGCCACACCTTATGGGGAACACACTGTATATCTAGCAGTTACTAGAGGAAATGTCCTCTGAAATTCGACCGGAAGTGTGTTATTGTCATCCTTCACCAGCTTTCAAACTGTTCTCCGTTACCGGAGTGAATTAAGATATATTTCTCGTCCGTCGGCCTGAGCTTTGCAAGCCTGTGTAAGCTGCCACAGCTTGAGTATGGCATAGTATGCGCACAGTATGCAAGTACACAAGCGTTTTGCATGTAATGCCATGTATAGATGTAAATCTGGCGCGGCTGGGGCCTGTGCAAGTTGGCTATCTGCCTTCATTTGTCTGTGGTGTTCTCTAAGCATTTATATATTTAGACACGGCTTTGTTTTACGTTGACGGAGTTCACATTCGTAATCGTGTCCTGTATAGACCGTGTCCATCCAATCACCTGTCTGTCTACTCCGTAATTCGGTGCTGACATTAATTAATCATCGCGCTTTTGATGATCTCCATGTATTGGCACCTGTAACTCCATATCATGAACACAGCCAACATTTGCGGGGTGCAGATTTGTGAGGTGAAAGCAACACTGTTGCCACTTAAGTGTCTATTTTAAATATTGCATACTGTTGGGTCTCTGAACAGTATGGAACTTGCTTAAACAAAGAGTCGTTTTTAAAGAAAGTGCTGAGGTCATAATTAAGTTACACACCAACAAATGCACATGTATAGTCTTTAGTAATTTAAAATTGACATTAAAACACTTAAAACGCTCCTACTTGTTTCGATCATACGATCATCCTCGGGGAGAATACTTTATTCCTTGCTAAAGTTACAGTTTAAGACACTCAGTGATTTACTTCGTTATATTAATTTGGTGCTGTGACAGGCTGTCGTGTGTGATGTGTGAGTCGTACGCTGTTCGTTTGAGACCGGCTGTCGATGTGCTTGTTGTGCCGTATAGCGTACAACTCACACGCGACATGCTGCCACAGCACCAAATTAATATAACGAAGTAAATAACTGAGTGTTTTAAACTGTAACTTTAACAAGAAACAAAGTATGCTCCCTGAGGATGATCGTATGATCGAAACATGTAGGAGCGTTTTAAGTGTTTTAATGTAAATTTTAGATTATTAAAGACTATATATGTGCATTTGTTGGTGTGTGTTACTTATATAAACTACAAAATGCACGGTGCAACGATAAAGATGCTGAGAGTATGGTTGGAAACCGCATGAAACGTTCTGGCTTTGTGATTAGTAACACGTATAGTGCTTTGAAAGCTTTGATGGATATGTTTCTTCGTCATTTGACTTTGCCTCTAACCTACTTTTATCAGAAGGATGAGCGGATACTACCATCTACCTTGAGGGCCGTATCAGTTTTCCCCTGCCCCGAATGCTTAAAATTTATCCGAAGTGTTAATGTCACTGAACACCTGCATGGTTTGAGAGGCGGGTCCATGGGCAGACCTCGAAGTTATGAGCGATGTGGCTGGAAATGAAGCGAGTCAATATGTCAGTTCAGTAGGCGGGATTTTAATCTCCCGCCAGGCAAATCGAGGTCGCACGCACCTTATTTCTGTCAGCATACCCACTGCTGTTGCCACGTGACGAGTTAACTCACGAAGTAACTCCATGCAGCAGAGTTTTTGTGGATAAGCTGTTAGTTCCTCAGACAATCATGAAATTTTCCGCATTTTAATGTTAATAAAAATCCAACCAGATACAACAGTACGCAGATATTTATTTACTGCAAAGTCACTCTACATGTTTGGGGTGTCACAGCACCCATCATCAGGAGTACTAAAAACTGTAACCGCAGCCTCCGGTGCAGATACAGCTACTTCCCTCCTACGTGGCCTCCAGCGTGCCCTGCAGGCCACGTTGGAGGGAAGTAGCTGTACCAGTATTATGACCTGTACTGGAGACTGTGGTTACAGTTTTTAGTACTCCTGATGAT
>Ga0123354_10015263_pt1 | contig 11986 bp, 13 predicted proteins | sample TergutLab28metaG_2_FD_97872 | JGI IMG/M metagenome (GOLD analysis project Ga0123354, IMG submission 97872) | Labiotermes labralis P4 segment gut microbial communities from Petit-Saut dam, French Guiana - Lab288 P4 | ecosystem: Host-associated > Arthropoda: Insects > Digestive system > Gut ... | reverse complement strand
CACTCTCTACATGTTTGGAGCTTTCGGGAAGCTCATCATCAGGAGATCATTTTCCCTGTACAGTCAGCCTCTGGTATAGTGTGTAATCTTTGCTGTAGCCCTCACGTAGGAGAACGGGAGGGCTACAGCAAAGATTACACACTATACCAGAGGCTGACTGTACAGGGAAAATGATCTCCTGATGATGAGCTTCCCGAAAGCTCCAAACATGTAGAGAGTGAATGATGACTACCCATGAAAATAAAGGATAGTCCACAAGTGACATCGTGTTGGTTATTTTTAAACAATGATCTCTTCCTTCCACATTCTTTCCAGTTCATTACACTGATCAACAGTGAAAAACTAGCATTGATGAAATAAGTCTTTTATGGCTATTTTGTGGGTGCTGAACACGAATATGTTATTAAGAATTGTTGTTTAGCTCTTGTTTTGAAGATACGGGAGGCTATGTTCATGTACAGTGCGTTCTATTTCAAATTAGGGTTTGAGTCATAAATGACAGTCACAGGTGACTAACGCTGTGACTAGCGTAATGTCACATGATAAGGTCATTGCATCAGCTGCCAGACAATGCCTCAGTTTCAGTCTGTACAAGCACAGGTGTAGGACAAGATGTCTCGCTGTTGTGTGAACAGTGCGGACCTATTCTGTTATGTGTGTGGGGAAGTGACGTTAGCGTCACAGAGGCGTTCTACAATGCCTCTGATCAAGTAAGCCTACCATCTGTACTTTGGGCGTAAACTACATGACCAAGACAAGAAGTGGGTGCCGCACACTGTGTACAAATCGTGTGCAATACGTCTTGGAGGCTAGATAAATCGTAAGGGAATGGCAATGCTGTTCACCATTCCAGTGATGTGGAGGGAACTCTCAAACCACAGAAGTGACTGCTACTTTTGCTTGACACCTCCTGTGGCAAGTGGTATGTACAGAAAGAAGAAGCAGAGAATTGACTATCCAAATATACCCTCTGCCATCAGACCTGTGCCTCATGGTGAAGATCTGTCTGAGTGGGACAGCAGAGATAAGGCACATCACTATGTCAAAAGGATATGGCCAATCAGAAAGACTTTGGAACCAGGACACAAAAATGTAAAGCATCATTCACTGCTTGAGTCTTCAAGGTATTTGTTGCCAACTCTTCATAACAAATTAGACCTCATGAAGAATTTTGTGAAGGCAATGGATTGTAATTGTACAGAATTTCTGTACCTGTGACTAAAATTCCCCCTGCTTAGTGATGCCAAGATATGAGAGGGTGTTTTCACCGGTCCAGACATTCGCTCACTTCTTCGTAATGAGGTATTTGAATGCATCATTATGGGTGATGAGCAGAGAGCGTGGCATGCCTTCCGAGAGGTGGTTACAGGCTTCCTAGGAAATAGAAGAGCAGATAACTATGAGGATCTTGTGGAAGAACTTCTATCCTCATATCAGAAACTGGGGTGCAATATGTCTGTGAAAATCCACTTTCTGAGTTCTCATCTGGACTTCTTTCTGGAGAACTGTGGTTCTGTGTGTGATGAGCACGGCGAACATCTCCACCAGGACATCGCAGCAATGGGGGGCAGATAAAAAGGGAAATGGAGCCCATCATTGTTTGCTGATTATTGTTGGACCTTGATGCGTGAGTCTCCAAATTCGACGTTCATTCTGAAGGCGAAGAAGGCCTGATTGCATTAGAGCTATATGCAAACTTCAACTTATGATGTAGTAGAGGTAAGAGGCAATAGCTTGAAAACTGTAGCTAATGAAGCATTTTTGTTGTGATTTTCATGTTCAGCACTTCAATTTACATAAGAATTGGCACATCTCATTTCTGCTAGTCGCAAAATGTGAAATTTTGCATATCAGTGTTACTTATTGATCATCCCACAATCCAGTGCTATACTGTATATACAGAGGTACTGCTGTAAAGGTAACATCCTGTTTCAAGACATGGATGCATATGGGGGAGTGGGAGTATAGCTACACTAATTTGTAATCTCAGCACAAGTTGTCAGTTGAGTAGAAAGAGCTCTCTCCCAGTACGTACCTATTGAACAGCATGCTGGGTGGGCTCCAGAGAGTGGTCTGGATGCTGTGGAGAAGATGCAAATCTATTGACCATGCCAGGAGTGTTTTCAGCTAGTGGCAAATGGTGGTTTTATTTCTAAGAAAACTGAAGCAATGCTACATCCTCAAATAGCATAGTGTCGTATGTTTTATTGTAATAATTTGTACTGAACTTCTTTTCAAGAGAACAGTGTATATCTTTGTGCCCCACCACCTGCCAACTGCATCATGGACACTGCACTACCTCTATACAGCAACTACTCCATTGCACATCAACCAGTGAAACTGGCAGATCTAGCCAAACTGTATGCTGAATTTGCCAGCAACTTCATTCAAAATGTGTAAGTAAATACTTGGCAAAATAAAACAGAAATCCTTGAATTTATTGTGTGCTTCTTTTAGGTGGATAACTCTGAACTTGCTTACTGACGAACTTAGTTTGAATGCAGCTCCAATATCTGAAAATACAATTGTGTGAGAATACTCTGATTTCTGCCTTCACATATTTGTTTTTGTGTTATGGCTTGAGAAATTTTCTTTCAGTTTTGGAGTACAGAGGCTTTTTGATTACCCTAAAAATTATGAGAATTTCCCTAGAGAATTTATGATCTCTTTATTGATTTATAATCAAGCGTCATACAAGTGTTAGTGACTTTTACAAGAATATGTAGAGGTCTTCAGTGATCTCTCAGATGTTTACAAGGATAGAATATGGATTTCTGAGGTGCAAAATCAAGTACATATGTAAGAATGTGATTTGTCATCATTTATGAGAGTAATATTTTGGTGGTGTTACAGATCTTCAGCTCCTTATTTCCTTTATGCTGCATTGTCACACATGCATGTGCCACTGGCCCATGCGCCTCAGTATGACAACGTGACTGGGCGAGGAGTATATGCAGACACTCTACAAGAATTGGATAGAATTGTTGAATCAATTTTGACTGCTGTGAAGCAGACAAACAACAATACTCTTTTCTGGTTTACAAGTTAGTATGAATTAGCTGTGTTTTTGGGGAGGGAGGGTGGGATGTGGACCTAGGCATTGAAGGAAGTAGAATCAGGTTGTAATAAAATGCATTCAGGTTTTAGATGTGGTTACGTCTTGCTTTAACCCTTCCATGCTACCCTGAATAGCAAGAAAATTAAAAGTTGTTTCTGCACTTATCACTATTTCTACGGTTGTCGTAAAGCTCCAATTTTGTGTGACTTCTGTATCAGTGATACCTTCTGCTAAAACATTTTGTAACCATGATTAGTTCTTGGAAAATTGAAGAATGTTGTTTTCTTGAAAGATTTCCATCTGTTTGCTACAAGCATTACTATAAATGAATATTTATCAAATTACAAAGTAATAAAAAATGACATTATTTTTTTTATGAAAATTACTACATACCCATATTGACATATGGAACAGTGTCAGGTGTGGACCAAGCAGAGATAATATACTGACAGCAGCAGAGATGCAATTTTTGAGTAGTGTAGGTAAAGAAAGTCAGGATAGAATGAGAAGAATATTAGTTTGAGATGACTTAAAACTAAAGGTTTTGGAAGATTAAGGAGTAATGGAATGAGATAGTATGGACATGTTTTAAGGATGAATAAAAACAGAATCCCAGAAAAAGTCTTATTTCTCCATCACAACACTACTTACCTTCTAATTAATATTGTCAGTTTTAGTTTAGTCTCATTGGGACTTCATACAGTGAGCCAGTAATCACACCCCCATTTGAAGCACATGGTTGGAAACTTGGCCAATGCCTCCAGTGATTTTGCTTGAATCATGGCAATATTATTAGATCTCTTTACTTGTAATGCCATCTGGAATTCTGGGAAAGAAAAGGATTCACATGGTACTACACGTGGTGACTAGGTAGGGTGTGGAATGGCAGTTGTTTTGTTTTGAGCCAGAGATTCATGCACAGACAAAACAAGTTGGTCATGAATTTGAGGGCAATCCAGTGTATGTTGAGAGTGTCATTCATATTTCTCTGAACTGACCAACATGAAATCTGCAAATGTTAGAAACTCCATGGATGGTGACTCTTCTGTTTTCAAGGACAAGTGTCTACAGTGGATCAACATTTTCTTCTGTTTGGTGTGTTGGTAGACATTGTGAGTTTTGGAAGGTTTCATCAGGGGTTACACTGTTTTTGAACTTGGAAAACCACTCAGAAACTTTTGTTCTTCACCATTTCTGCTCTACAAAAGCAACATGAACGTTTCAAACATTTCTGTAGCATGTTTTCCCAGTTTAAAGCAAAATTTGATACAGACATGCTGTTCCTTCAAGTCTGACTTTTTCCCAGTATTCCAAAATTGGAAATATGTAAACACACATGTATGTAACAAGACATTACTCAGCAATCATACATGCTGCAGACTCATTCTCTGCAGGAAATAACTAGGCGGGCTGATATTCTTTATATGATTATTTTTTCTCTTCATTTTCTATCTGTTGTCTTACTTTGTTCATTTGGCAGAGAAATATAACGAAAATTACAAGATTTGAACTGATGAAATGGAGGTGTGGTATAAAGACTGATGGTTTTTCTTGGTTCATCTTACTTTTGGCATTAAGACTTTATTTGTTATTGCAGGTGACAATGGGCCATGGGAAGAAAAGTGTGAACTGTCAGGTTCTGTTGGACCATTCATTGGGATGTGGCAGGCATCTACTGAAGGAGGTGGAGGAGGGTCAGGGGCAAAACATACAATTTGGGAGGGAGGACATCGTGTACCATCCATTATATACTGGCCTGGGCATATAAAGGTATCTGACAGCCAGTACTTAATGAGAACTTGTGTAACTCAGTATGGTGGCTGGCCTATGGACTTGGTGACAAGGATTTATTTTCTGGTTGGCATTTTTTCCTTAGGAGTGGTATACTGGATCCTCATATTATCTAAAGGAAAATAGCAAAACACTGTATTCTGCACTTCCAAATAAGTCCAGCTGTCTTACATTACTGACATATTCAAACAAATTATGATGGGGTATGGGCTGTAAAACTGAGGATTTGTGGTTGTATTCCTGGCAGGGGCAAGAGATTCTATTCTCCAAAATATTCAGACTGGGTCAGGGACCCACCTACCACCCACTCAGTGGGTACTAGGGTCTCTTTTCCCAGGCATAAAGTGGCTGAGTTGTGAAGCTGACCACTCAGCTCCATCTAGTGCTGAGGTTCAGAATGTGTGGAGCTATACCTCATCTCCCCCATATGTCTTCATGTCATGTACAGGGACAGCACTCATACAGATCTAGTTCTCTTCTGTGCCATTTCCCACAGTTTCAGTATTGATTTTTGGCTCTATGTCTGATGCCAAAAAGTTTGGTAAACAGGTAAGTTTACCAACAGGAAGTGAGTTCTTGAAGATAATATATAATGATGTTTTCGGGAAGAAATGTTGTTTCCTGCTGGAAGAACTGGAAGCTGTTTCTTTGTGATGCCTGCTTTCTTTTCCAGGCTGGAACTGTGTCCAGTGCTCTGACATCAAGTCTTGATATACTTCCCACTCTGACTGAACTTGCAGGATCAAGTCTTCCTACTGACAGATATTTTGATGGAGTAGATATGACAGCTGTGATCAGTGGCAAAGCACAGAGTGTCAGGCAGGTATGGGTCAGTTTCGTCAGTTACTTGTAAGCTTGCATTGCTGCCAGCATTGCAGTTATTGCTCGTAAGTGCATAATAATTGTTGAAACATCCCCTGTACACAGTAAAAATTGAAACAAAAATTCAATGTTTGTCACTTTGAAATTAATAATTCACTTAGTCAACATTCATGTGATGGTCATATATCACTGTCTGATATACTGCTGTTTGGAAACAACAGTGTTTGTTGCAACTACTCGTGGCCTGAAATGTATGGGAGAAACATGAACAGAATCACCATTGTCACTCATTTCATACTGTGTCACTCAACATTGTTTTGCAACTGGCTTGTAATGTATGAGCTGGTAGACCTAAGCAATATGCATATTGTGTGAACACATGTAATTAATGTTCATTTGTAAAAGGTGCTGTGCACACCAACCTGGTTGCCATTACCCCATATTTATATTACACCTATCGTTAAGGGTGGAAATCCCTTGCTTAGAGGGGATTCGTGCTTCTCTGGTTTCACTTGGCCACAAATAACAGACATTCTGTGTACTCAGAATTACTTTAACTTAGGAGATTCATAAATTTTCTCTGTGTGGGCAGGTATTGTTCCATCCAAATAGTGGAGATGTAGATGTTGGGGAGATTGGTGCAGTGCGCCTTGGGAGCTACAAAGTAGTATATTACACCGGTAAGTTCTAATGCAAGTATGTGGACAGTACGATTCCTTTAGAGGAGAGATCTTTCAATATTTAATGCGTGATTTGGGAGCTACAGGTTCTTAATTTTTTCCCTTTAAGTTAGTCCCTCAGCTTTACACATAAGTGCATTGTGATCAGGAACAGAAGCAGGAGCAATGTACATTTCAGCACATTTTGGTATTCCTCGATCACAGTGCTCCAGTTGACTGTTGTGAAAGGAAAAACGTATGTGCCTAGGTTTCAGGCTGTCTCCTGAATATTGTGTATGCACAGCTGTTCAGGAGGATCAATCTCTGTGTGCACTTTGTCCTTAATTTATTGTTCAGCGTTTGACAATAGCACTTTCTCCGAGATTCAGCTGATTCTTGTTTGAATCTGCGATGATGGACAAACTCAAACAACTGAGTAATCCTGTGTATAGTATACCATTGTCTGAACCACTGAGAGTTGAAACAGCTGTTGTTTGTAATGTTTGTCTGTTTAAGACCAAAGCATGCAGATTTTCTCCATCTAGCTCTGATGTGCTGTATAGCCTCAGTGTCTTAAGGTTTCCTTGTTGAAGAGTAGCTGAAATGACAAAGTTTTTCACTCAGTTAAGTGTGAAAGAACATTTATTAACAGGAACAAATATATGACCATTAATGTGCAATGTGCAGGAGGTGTTCCTGATTGCTTTGGACAGTCTGGGCCATCACAGAGCCACGCAGATTCCCCATTAGTGTTCAACCTTGATATTGATCCTTCAGAGGGTTCCCCACTTGATTCTAACAGCAGTGAGTACTATGTCATAGTGGAACTGGCAAGGATGGCTGTTGTGGATTTACAGCTGAGTGTCAAATCAGACAACACAAGTACAGTGGATTACAGAAGTGGTCTTGAGGGGCGGGTTTGTTGTAACAAAGACAGTCCCATTTGCCGGTGTCCTTGGGACTAGATGATAGCATGGAGATGTATGAACTACAGCCCATTGATTGTCAGAAACAGCACTCTTGTTGTCCAGAATCTTTGTTTTGCACTAATTATCTGCTGATCTTGACCAATTCTAATCATGTTATTGAACACATGAAGTCACTTGGGTTTTTCAGTCCTGATTGGCCAAGAATTATGCTGAAGAAGTATGTGTATGTGCATGCATGCGTGTGTGTGTGTGTGTGTGTGTGTGTGTGTGCGTGCGCGTGCGTGCACGTGCATCCAGTTGCATATATATATATTTTTAATCTACAAAAAACAGACTTTTCTGTGTGTCAGTGCAACTGATTGCAAGAGAGGGCTGTGTTAATGAATATTGCTTGTAGTTACAATGGTATTTAATTCTTGCATATAGTTTTCTTAACTGTATTTATAATTCTTTATGCACTGTGGGGTGTGGTGTTGGAAACCTTCCGAAGGAACCTTCCAAATTTGCCTCGCATTACTTATGGCTGACTCACGTATCAGAACAGTTAATTCTTTGTTGTGGGTAATTTAGTACAGTGTAGTAAAATTTAATACTCTTTCTAGTACGTAAAATTATAGAATGCAGTGTGCATTAACTGCTGTAACAGAGTGTCAGATTGTATTGAATTTGAATTGGGTAGCAGAGGCTTAAAATTATCTTCCATCTATAACCTTGATTTTCTTTGCGGGATCTTATTTCGATGAATGTATTCCCTTATATTAAATTTAAACAGAATAACAGATTTGATTCCAGTGACTGCGAAATTCACACATTATTGAACTCTCAGAAATTGGAAGAAATGAATACTGTTATATTTATTATTGAAGTTTCTTTTCAGTAAGGTACAATATTCTACTTATCTAATATCATACAGTGCTTAAAATGTTTTCATCCAGTACGTTTTCATGTATGGCTTCCTTTTCACCCTTTTGAATACACTGTTGAATGTCCAATACAGTCTGGGGAGAATGTAACTGAACTGAACCCATCAGCTTCTGGTGTGTGCTGATGTTCATTTTTTGGTAGAAAACAAATGTCAGAAGGAAAAACACAGAAGCCTATCTTAATATCACTGGAATTCAGAAAATTCATAATACAGTGGAACTGTCAGTTAATGTTCCTCAGGATAACATTTGGTTTCATTTAATGTTCAGTTCCAATGATCTGAAGTCAATATTCTTCATATTAGATTTTCTGTATTGAAGGTTTCCATAACTGTGGTGTTCAAATTGCGTACTCAAGAAACTTATAATGTGTGGGTGTCACAGAAACACAACTAAAACTCTTTGAAAGTGTAATGTGAAATAAGGTAATAGGAGAATGGAGAAAATTAGAGGAACATTATTATTTTTACCCTTTGATAAACACTATTAATGTGACAATCTGAAGAAAGATAAGATAGGTGGGACATGTAGTAAGCATCAAGAGAGATGCAGGATATAGAATTTATTAGGGAGAGGTGAAGGGAAGAGACCACATGGGAGATGGGTGAATAATGTGAAAATGGATTTTAAACAGGATTTGAGGGTGTGAATAGGATTGATCTGGCTCAGTCAGAGACAGACATTTATGGACATGATAGTGAACCTCTGGGTTCAAGGAGGGAAGTTCTTTGAACATTTGAATGGCTCAGCTTGTCAAGAATTTGGTTGGTTGATTATTTGGTCTGTTATTTGGTTGAATGCAGTTAAGATATAATTTTTAAAAGTTTGACAGTAAGAGCAATCTTCACTGTATCATTTTGCATTTATGTGAAGATTTTATATTATATGTTTTCATGTTACTGTATTGGTCTGAATGTAGGGTGGTTTCGGATGTAATATGGTCCCCAGTTTTAGAAAACATGGAAAAGAAAAATAAGTATGATACACCATTCTGATAAAAGGTAATTTTTAAAGTAATTTTAAATTTGTTAGTGTGATTATTAATAAGAAACATGACCATATGACTAGGTTGAATGCAGTAATACTCATATTTAATATGCAATTTTTCTTGTAAATGTTAAACTGTATTCAATTGTATTCACAAAGATTATTAGCCAATTCATAACAATTTCTTGGTAGGCACTGTACCTTCACCTTCGGTTTCACGTGTGAGGCAGTGTTTCAGTGGGAGAGCAGACAGTGAAACCTCACAAGTAACTTGCACAATAGAGGTGCTGAGAACGTAGCAGTAAATAACAGTTGGCTTTGTTAGTTTGAGAAATACAGTATCTGTTGTTCTTTTGTGATACAACGTGTGTAGAAGTACTTGGCTTTTATGTAGATTTGTAAACAATGAAGGTTGTTTTGTTCTTGTGCTCTGGCAATGGATATCATGTTTATTCATTTATTTTTAATGACTCATGTTTTGAAACATTTCGATATTTTGCGTAATACATGTTTATGGATTCGTATGATTAACGTAAATTTAGAATCAAAATTTTTACTATTTGTAGAAGACATCTCAAGTAATATTGTACAACTGTATGAGAAAATTAGCTTTTTGAGTCTTAGTTCATGTAGCATCAGTTTATGGATTTTATAGTCTTCAGTGGTAAGAAGGTAATTGTGATGAACAGGAAGTATGTGGAAGGAAGCTGTCTTGGACTATTATATGGCATCATCCCATTATACAGTATTACTGCCACCGGGTGACCACCCAATTGCAGTTAATAAAAAAAAAAAAAAATATATATTCAATGCTGTATTGTATAACAACATTAAAATTTAATATAATTAAATCCATTACCACTCTACATATTTTTGGATTTTCTGTCACAATCTTTGGGGATGTTTAACATTAGTAATCAAAACAATGAATAGTTTTACATTAAATTATACATCTGTACATTTTATGGGCATGTAGGATATACAGTTTTAATAATCAATTCTTTTTATAATAATTAGAACCTTTTAAATCCTAGTGGCAACTATAGATACCACCAACTATAACATTAAGAAACTCTGCATTTTTTCCACAACATTTGTACTAGTGTTTTGCATGTTTCTCACGATAAATATTGATTATTTCTCTAAATGTCATTTACCAGTTGGCCTGTGTAACAATTACAGACTGTTTTCTGTGAGGAAGGAATTGGAGTATGATGTGTAATTTAGATGAATGTCATTCCTACAAGGGTTAATATTTTATGTTCAATCTTGTAGTATGAAGTGAATATGTATTGTAGGGTTTTCTTATTTGATCAGTTTGATCCTCTTTTGGTACATGTACAATCAGAACAGTATGAAATCAATGAAATTATATCTTTTTGCTATGAGACTGTACTGTGATATGATTCCCTTTTATAAAAAACAGCTGACCATAAGATGTTCAGCATTTCCATATCTGTACAGAAATGTATAATCATCTTCTGGTTCAGTACCACCTTGTCCCATTTGGCTACTTGTACAAGTAAAGCTATCCCATTACAAGCATGGACAGGCCCTGAGGGTTCCAGGAAGCTGAGGCTTCCAGGTTTCCAGACATCTGGCACATGAAGGTGGTAAGGTTGTCAGCTGTATGCACTGGCCGCGTTTACCCCCAGGAAATATTCCTGCTATTATTTCGGTTAGAGGCTGCGTTGAATCTGGGCCATAGTTTGGTAAATTCCAGTGAGTCAAACCCATGATCTTCTGGCCTGTAGCGCAGTACCTGAACCAAATGCACCACTGGGTACCCCAATTTGGCGTCCTGTACTGCAACTAAATCTGACTTTTATTTGTATAATTTTGATGCTGCTTATTTAAGTGCACCTGGTCTTCTGAAATTGCTGAAATTCCAAGTTACAAATCTCGTGTGTAGGTCAAGCCAAAGGATTTGTTGAAGTCTTAGTCCCTAATTCTGAAATGTGCCATCCCTATTGTGTGTATAAATAAATAGGTATGGGTATTGAGTCAATAACACAAAAAATATTTCTAATAAACATCATTAGAAATATTTGTTGTGCTATTGACTCAATACCTGTACCTATTTCTTAGTCCCTTTGTAATATTTCTTAACATGCTGGAATTTTGGGGTGAGGAGTTATTAGCCTTGCACTCAGCTCATGAGTTCGATTAACATTTCTTGTTGGCTGTCCACTGTATGTGGTTGAGCAGTGCCAAGTTTTATTTGGAGGCTACCTTCTGTGTCCATAACTTCATGATGTGGTGTGTTGGGTTGCATGGCATCTGCTTGACATGGGAGGTTATTGGAAGCTGTGGGGAAGGTTCCTGTGCCCAGGTTCAAGTAGTTAGTCCCCAGCTCCACGTCATGAAGGCCCAGATGCAATTCCAGGTCAGTCGTCATGGCATTTATAGTGGACAAAGTAGCACTTGTATAGGTGTTTCTTCAAGGACTTCAGTTTCCTACTGTCAGTATCGTTCCACTGATGGTCAGTACCCATTTATTCATCTATCACCGACGGTATATAACCTTAGCAATTGACATTGTTAAATAACACTGGAAAGAGCTGTATGAATGGAAATACAAATACAGGCGGACCGCCGTATCCGCGGTTTACCGCGGTCCAAAAAAAAATTGGAAAATTATAGAAATAAACGGTTCATAAGTTTCAAAACACGCGCCAAGCCAGAACGGGCCGAAACATGGTGAAATCCAGCAGCACAAACGCGCCCGGTACTTGACTCATCTTCCTTTGTCCTCGTGCCCACGCTTCCCCACAAACTTGCCACCATTCTGCTTCTAGCGTTCTCGCTGTTCGAATT
>Ga0123354_10015262_pt1 | contig 11986 bp, 7 predicted proteins | sample TergutLab28metaG_2_FD_97872 | JGI IMG/M metagenome (GOLD analysis project Ga0123354, IMG submission 97872) | Labiotermes labralis P4 segment gut microbial communities from Petit-Saut dam, French Guiana - Lab288 P4 | ecosystem: Host-associated > Arthropoda: Insects > Digestive system > Gut ... | reverse complement strand
TTTTTTTAGTAGCTTGCAAAAGTTAGAGCAACGGGCTAAGAAGTGTCTTGAGCTTCGTGGGGAGTATGCTGAATAAATCCCGAGTTTGGTCGCTGTAGCTTGTTTCCTTCCTGGTCGGGCTAAGGACTTATCAGCACCCCCTCATATGTGAGCATCTGAGATTGAAAGGTTTACCAAAAGTAGGGTGCATTGTTGTTAGGTAATACATCAGTACATTTTGTGTGTCTAAGTGAAAGTGTTCTTAAATTGGATTATGGTAAAATATTTGTGAAAAACTGGCCACCTAATGTGACTTTTCCTTGATATTAACAGTCCATCAGAGATTTGTTGCGACATCCAAAAAGCACTAAGTGTAATTCTCCCGTAGAAACATGTTGCTGGAGGCAGTTATTTCAGAATATTGTATAGTAAGTTGTCTGTGTTAGGTGCTACGTATGAGGTGCCTTATGCTTGGACTGTGGTAAATCAAACTTTTGCTGGCAAATCATGGAAAAAAATGTCCAGGTCATGAACTTGACAGCTGCATATGGTTTGAGGTGGAAGGCATCTTGCTGACTTAGCTCTGCTTTCGCATAACACAGGCAGTGTGTCAAAGTGGACAGTGAAAACATTGTTTAGTGGTTTGATGTTGGTACTGATTCATGTTAGGAAGTGCCAAGGGATTCTTAAATTGTTTTAAGCAGATAACAGATTTTGCAACAGATCTGACTCTGGAACTCTGTATCAGCAGTGCAACTGTCCTTGAATGGATCTGAGATGTTACTGGATTATTTGAGGCACCATCTTGGCACACTTTGTTTTGATTCACTGGTGCTGTCTTACATAGGCTGAGAACAGTAAAAAGGGAGACAGAAACAAAGTCTTGGAAATAGAAGTCTGTAACAGATTGCTTTGGTGTTCCAACTTTTCTTTATTTTTGCTTTTGTTATGTTATGTAATATACAAGGTTGGGTCATGAATTAAGTTCACAGTGCCTTCATTCAGAATTTTTTAGTTCCATTACTACTGTTCAGATTTATTTTTATTGTTATTCCACCACTTCTGCAGATAGGCCATGCCACAACTGAGGTGTATATCATTATGGCATGAAGTTATATATACCCTGTTGATATCACTCCAGGTCCTGTGCTATCAATTGTCACATCACAATTGTTTCTGCCTCACAGTAGTCTTTAAATATGTGGCTGCCAGGATTTTCCCTTACCACTGGAAAAACTCATTGATGAATTTCTATTGTATAATCAGAAACTTTGTGGGTTTTGTAGTTATGAAATTACACGATGTGTAAACCTGTTTACTGACAAACCGTCATAATCAGTGGAGTTCCAGAACAATGGGAAAACAGGTCTGAAAGGTTGCTGCAAAGTAGTACTTAGGTGGTGTTTAGTGTTGAATGGAGTATGGGTGGTGTTTCCATGTTTTTGGACTATCTGCTGTTTTGAATTACCTGTGTTACTTCTCCCATTACTGCAGATGCTACGTTAGAGTTTGCTGTATATATGTATGTATGTAACAGATAAATTCTGAAAATAAGTGAAAACATGTTATTCTGCTCCATTCGTAACAGTGAAAGGGTTGGCATGGTAAAACCAGTAATTTTTTCATAAACATCCTACCCAGGTGCTCTTTCTGATGGCCTCATTCTGTGCTCTACATTCTATATATGTAACAGTCTTCAGTTTTCTGAAGTCCGTGTTGTGAAGCAAAGTAACTGTCACCCTAGAACAGGCCATGAAGGCCCAGAGGGTTAGTAGAGGTATAGCTATTTTCATTCTTTAGCTTCATCACTAGATGGGAGTGGGAAGTCAGCGCCATTTTGGTCTACATTCTGGCTATATCCATTATGGTCTTCAGTTTTCTGAAGTCCTTATTTGATTTTAGCTGTGTATCATACTGTTTATATGAAGTAATTTTTCCATGAAATTCTGAAGTTACAGCTGCAATGAAAACTTGCTGGAGTGTTTATCGATGTAGTAGTATTGAATATACACAATTATATATTGTATATTTATATATTAAATATAATAATTATATGTTAGTGATTTTACTGTTAATTTATAATTGATCTTATGTGTAGGATGAGAATGCATGTGGCTTTGCGTCCATGAGGAAAGACAGTTGAGACACACTGGTGTTTTATGCACAGCTGGTAACCCTGGGACTTAATTGTGTACCCAACAGCTGTTGCATTTCATGGTTATGGATGTAAACGAACAACGTGCTTTGGAAAGAAAACGTTGAGAACTGTAGAAAGATCAATTAGAAGACATGATCAGAAATGGATAAATAAAAGCTGTCCTGAAGTTAGAATTACGGTAAATGGGATGGAAGTAAAAAAACCCGAATGGTATTAACGTATTATGAGAAATTAACAGTAGATTGTTTAAAACAATCTGTATTTGAGGAAAATGAACAAAGCATACCTGAAGGTAAAGGATGGTTATATTAGGATTGAGGAGATATATGTAATGAGTGAAATGTAACAGAAAAACAGGGAAGGGTATAAGCACATCTTACAATTATCAAACACAGAATGTCATGAACCCTGAACACGGACATTTCTTTTATGGAATTAGATGTGCGACATTTAATATATGGAGCAGAACCAATGGATAGTACTGTCCTGAAACAAAGAAATTCCAGCCTTTCTGCATTTGTTAAAGGGATTTTCTTTGGCATGAAAAAGGATTTTAACTCAGTAAGGAGATATAACATTTCCCATGTTGTTTTATGATTGTATTACTCTTCTCTGTCAAGAATGTATGTGTTTCTGTATCTGTGTGTATTTTTTTTTTGTGCACATGAACATACATGTGTGGTTATTGTTTGTCTCAATGTCACAGATTTTGCATATCATGTTGATCTGTGTGTGTGTAGATTAGTTCAGGCACAATTAACAAGAAGTGTTCCATTTCAGCATGTATTGGCGACCTCAATGGAGACAGTGGCTACATATATCCACCTGCCAGGTCCTTGAATCTTGTTTCATTCCATTGTGAATGGGAGAGAAGCATTGACAGAGACAGGAACAAGACTATTGCTTTCACATTACTGAATGGTACGATTGGCACCCCAGAGCTCCATCGCTGCTATTACTATTGGAATAATGTGAGGTTTTCTACAAGTGAGTATGATGAAACTGATTATTTTTTAGCGGTAATTTATAATGCAGGAAGATTGATGGGGTAGGATGAGATGAAATCCTCTTTGAGTCCAAGATTTGAGGATTCAGTTTTGGGTTCATTCTCAGTTGTGGTCAGCAGTCTGCTGTCACTTGTGCAGACCAGCAGCCATGAAGGGTACAACTTCATGTAAAGAACAATGTTTTGGTTCCCATTGTTCTCTTCTTGTATAGACAGCTTGTTACGCTGTTTATGTTAGCTCAGGTGGCATAGGTTGCCACTGATGACAAAGGGAATGACCCTCTCCTGTTCTCTAATACAGAATGTGTCACACTGTGTTACCTTAAGTGACACCTTTTGTGTTGGCAATGCCATGAATGAGTTGGGTGTAGTTCTTGAGTTTTTATTGACAACAGAGTAGTTGTATTTTAGTAAGAGGCCATTGCTTTCATTGAAGTAGTTTGGTTTGCCACAAAAACAAGAGCTGGCTGTTTGACCCAAATAATTAGAAGAGATAAATTGGCAAAACTTTGTATTATAATTGTATTCCTTGTTTAAGGAATCAAAATTTCATAAATGTGTCAGAAAGAAATTATGATTTACAATGAACTTATAATTAAGAAACTTAGGCCTTGGATTGAAGATGATGTGGATCAAGTGTGGACTTTTCCACTTATTCTTTCCTATTCTAACGTATGCAGAATTGAAATTGAGGAATTCCAGGTTCACATCATGTTTCAGAACCTTATCAGATCATATGTGGGGTTGTTCTTTTGCTGTCATCCATTCATTGATGGTAGTGGAGGCTGGTCACATGGTTGCATCATACACGGGAGTAGAAATATTCATCATAGTGCCATGCAACTTTTCTTGAACAAAAGTGTTTTAATAAACACAAGGCAATAGTTTGAGTAATGATTTTTATGTAGAATATGGTAACCAATTTTTTAATCAAACCAACTTTAATGGAACATTACAGTTTAGTGCTATTGAAATCAACACTGGGACTATGAAAATTTTATATTCATAGGACGTTTAAGAATTTTATGTTTTTTGCACTGTGCCTTGTAATATTATATATTATAAACTAACAAAATGAACCTTTAATATATGATGTCTAAAATATTGGTTCAGACAAGGTGCATTTTGTTGATTTATACTGTATGATAAGAATGTTTTTGATTGCAAGTGCATCCCTCTGTGCAAGTGTATGGTGCCCAATTTTTAAATATAGCATAAAAATGAAAATTAATACCTGTTATAAATTTCACGAAATGAAAGTTCTTGTTTTTGGAACTGGGGTTTAGACTGATTTGCACTGTACTGTTTTTGTGTTACTGAGCATTGGCATATGTGATGGAACACAGCACTGCATGTAGTGATGTAGTGTGAAAAAGTGTAACATACTGGAAGATGTGTTAAATCTGCATACGTTCTTGGGATACCATTGAGGGAATTACTGTTATATTGTAGAGTGAACACAATACACTAGAGCAAAATCAGAATAGCAGATTTTGTGATAATCATATTACATAATGCATACCTAGCAAACATAATTTCATTTACATCATTCTCATTTGATTTGCCAGGAGACTTAACCTTTTGACGCCTAATGTCAACTATAGTGGTTGTACCGCACCGCTAACCTCTAAAGTTGCATTTTATATATTTATTCAACAAATATAGGCACTGAATATTTTAAACATGGTATATACTCTCCTTTTTTTCTCTTCAAAATGCAGTTTGTTTCATAATTCTAACGTATTTGGTTCTTGTATTATTCACATTTTATATACAGAGTGTGCTAAAATTAAAAAAAATAATTCCAGCGCCAAAAGGTTAATGTTTGTAGTCTTCAAATGCAATTTTTTTTCTAATATCAAAATGGTTCAGTGTAAATTTATTATGATTACTACTAGAAAACAATTAAGTGGGCTGAAAAATGAATGAATAAGAAGAAAAAGAAAGGAAAGAGAAAAAAGACAAAGGAAAATATAGTAGCTAAATTACACCATTTTATTTATGTACAGGTAGGTCTTGTTTTATGCCAAGGCTACCTTCCTGAAAAACGTAGTGCAAATCAAACACAAATTCCCATTTAAGCAGTGTATTTTATGGAGGGTAGGGGATTTACCTCATTCAGTATAGTGTATGACATTGCCTGTAGTGGAAACATGGAACTGTGGAGTGTATATGTACTGTTGATACAGTTTATATACATTTCTATTCAGTATAATACATTTCTGTACAATAGATTTATTTATTTCTAATACAATAGGAATGTCAGAAACTTACATACATTGTTTTAGGTGTGGTTCATCCCTATAGGACTGTCTTGCTGCACAAACACACAGTCCCTGTTTCGGAATGTTGGCATTTCATGTTATCTGAACATATATCAAGTAAACACCAATCATTGCACTTATGTATTATTAAGTCACCAATTTTTGACACTATACATAACCCCCACGTGTTCAACCCTTACAGGTCATCTTCAGGCAGTATGACTCATACATCTGCAATGTAACATGGTACACGCTACATACTAATTTGAATTTTACAACTGGTGATTCATTTTGTTGACCCATGGTGCTAGAATGTATCAATTATACTCCCTGAAGATGACTCTTTAAGGTTTAAAACATGTTGGAGTTACATATAATATCAATAAAGGGATGATTTAATAATACGAGTTAACGAGTACATTTATCAGTGTTTATTTAATATAGTGATGCTAGTGCATGAATATGAACAAGATGAAAAGGTATCTAAAAGTTAAGCACTTTCTTAAATTTTATCAGCATTATCACGAATTTTACATACACTTCTCTAAACAAGTCTAACATTACGATGTTTGGCAACAATTCATTCACCCTTTTCAAGTCCACTTATTATGTCTAATTTCTCTTCAGTACCAATTGTCTTTTGCCAGTTTTTCACTTTGGTTGCACTGAGTGATGTGGATTTACATTCCTCATTCATGTTGATAAGAGAAGCCAATGCTGTTGAAGAGGCAACTAAGTGTGCCACATGATTATATCACCAATGTAACCAGTCCTTACTGATGGCATGACAGTGACATAACTTTTTGCCAGCCTCCTAGAGAATTTAAGTGCAGCCATGTATTGTCTACACCTAATGTAATGTAATGTAATGTAATGTAATTTATTTGTGTTCTATAAATCCAAATTAGGATACAATCCTGTGGATATAGACATTGTCACATGCCTACTATCTAACATAATATACATAGTGTTGGAAGAATCTTAGCTATATATAAAAGTACAATAATAAAACACCTAAAACCAATTGTCAATTCAGTTTTCAATGGAATATCTCTGATAATTAAAATATTCTTTACTATTATAAAAGGAATTTATAAGTAAAAACCTCTTTAAAGCATTCCGAAACAGTACTGTCTTATTAGTTAAGTCTTTGATATTGTGAGGAAGGTTGTTAACTAGTCACATTAAACCGAAAACTATTGCATCAATTTGAAAGGTCTTGTAAATTTTCAAGTCACATTAAAATGAAATCGTGCACAGTAAAACCTGTCTGTAATGCATCTCTTCTCCAAAGCATCTAGACCACCTCTGGGGCCCAAGATTCCTGTTCAGTAGGTACCTAGAACGCTCCCTAGGGGTACAGCAGCTGTAGTGTGAAGCTGACCATTTACCCCCAATCTAGTGCCAAAGGTAGTCTTGGTTCTAGATGGAGGCAAATGGACATCTTCCCCTTGGGAATGAACTGCTTTGGAAGGGGCCCTTGTGCACATTGAATGGAAGGGTATGTGGGTTCTAAAGCTGATCTTGACAATATGAATAAAAAAAAAACTCTTGCCCCTGCCAGGATTCAAACTGTGATTTCTTGGGCTTACAGCCTATAGCCTATTCACTGTACCGACTCTGCTGTCCTGGCTGGCAAACTCTTATGAACTCTGTATTTAACCTTTTACAGTCCATAAATCAGAATGTTTGACCAGCAACTTTGGTGCATGTTGTATTAAGCTGAAAGTGATTTTATGCCTACCTGAGTGAAGACATGGTGTGTGGCTAGTCACAAAACTTTGAGAGGTTGCATTTCCAGATGCTGGTGTCACTAAAAGTTTAATACAAATAGTTACTAAAATTTTCTTTGGCTAGTTCACCTGTGAATTGTGTAATAGTGTCAAGCTGCAGTTTGACACCTGACCACTGATTGTATACTAATATCTGGCTGTAGTTTGAGATTACCACGTTTATGTGTGTGACTATAGAATTGTAGTATGTGGAATACTTGTAATGTGTGAGCATATTGTTTCTGAGATTTTAGGTTCTCACAGTGGTAATGCTGAATATTCAAGTCTTCTGGGTTGTTAACGCAATATTAACTGGTAAATTGTTACTGATTTTGCAAACATTTGTAGTGTCTTCATCTTCAGGATCAAGCACCTGATGTTAAATCATTAACCAGTGTTTCAAAACATCATCATACATTCATATTCAGGGGCAGGCAGTCAAGTGACAAATTGTTGCCACTGTTTCCTAGAATCAGAATGCTTCATCTTCAAGGTCAGACAGTCCCTGAGACTGCATTGCTAGATCCTGAAGTTGAGAGGATTATGAGCCTTCAAAACAAACATAACTGTTTACCAGTCAACATGGCATAACACAAAAAGGACTTGAATCGTCAGTATTTCTGCCTTTTTTAAAGCAGGAGATGGGACGCTCCTTGGTAAATTCTGTGGCAACTACACAAGCCCTGCAAGGATCCTCAGCCCCTTCATGAATGTGGTTATGAGGGTGAGTAACAAACATATTTGTTTCAAATGTTATTCAGTTACAAATAGTGTACATATTCTGATAGTGGTTGTCAGCATGATATGGTGCCATACTTTCCTAAATGAAAAATAAACAGCACTCTGATAGCATAACCCAAAATATGAACACTGACAATGGCAGTTGCCTTCCATTGGGCAATATCCACTTCCATCTACCCCACTTCCTCAGGAACTATCTTCCTTTGTCGAGTCCTTTGTTATCCTTAGATTTTGCAGTGAGATCTTTTCCAACAGTTTTGTGTATCAGTGTTCTGTTGTGTATTCTTTCTTTTTCCCATCTTTTTCATTCATTCATTCATTCACTTTATTTTCCATATATCCATATACAGGTAAAGTACCAAGGATGTGGAAATTGTCAAAGTAGTTGTATAAATATCTGTTAAAAATACAGATGTCAAATGCTTAAATATAATTATAATATAATGGTCACATGGATATTAACAATTATAACATCAGTACAATTACAATTAAGTTGTGTGAGTTGTTACTAGTATCGTATACTATTAACAGGGTTAAAATAATTTATCAGTGAATCAGCCTCTTACGGTTTGTATTCTTCTATCTTCCTTATATTCATAATATTCATTCATTGAGTAGAAAGAATGATGATATAAGAACCCCTTCAATGTGGATTTAAAATATTTATGATTATTAGTCAAAGCTTTAATATATTGAGGAAGGTGACTGAAAACTTTCATACCTGATATACAGGGTTATTCGTAAGTCCGTGAAACATGTTAGGAAACTGGCTAATGCCACAGTTGAATGAATACAATAATGATTACATCTTTCAACAAGACGGCTCTCCGGCTCACTACAATGACGTGCGAGTGTATCTCAATCGAAACTTGCCACTAAGGTGGATAGGATGCACAGGCAAAGAAGATGATGTGTTAATGCGGTGGCCACCCTGGTCCCTGGATTTAACCCCATGCGACTTTTTCTTCTGGGGGTTTGTGAAGGACACTGTCTTTGTGCCCCCACTCCCTGCTAATTTCCAGATTTTCGCAACTGTATCACCGCTGCTGTAGCTCTGGTCAACCGTGATATGCTGACACGCGTGTGGAACAAGATGGGCTATCGCATAGATATCTGCCCTATTAACAAAGATGGACACATTGAGCATCTGTGAAATATGTAAAAAAAACTTGGGAGAGTTTCTCTCCCTATCAGCGTAAGAACTACCATGATCCGTTGAGTAGTTTATTTGTTGCGAATTTTTAAAATGTTTCACGGACATATGAATAACCCTGTATAAGCTTCTTTATTGAATTTTCATTACTTATCCAGCCCATCATAGCATCCTGGATTTTCATATCCATACATTGCCCATTACCTTTTAAAAATTACTCAGTTCCTTGTGTAATGCCCATCATTGTTCATTTATTTTGCACTTACCTCCAAGTATTATCCTGAACACTTTGCTTTTAAAATCTGGAAGCGGATGTATTTACGCTTACCCAAAAGAGTTATCTTAAAAATTATTAATTGATGTATTCCTGATTTTTCAGCATTTTGGAAAGTTAACAAGGAAAGCGATTGTTTTTGAAACCAATTACAGAAAACCTGTGCAGAATCTGTTCTTCTCACCCTTTTGTGCTAAACCTCATTCTTGTTAATTAATGTTGTTCCTATATACTTAAAATATGAAAAATTCTCAAGAATTGGTTACATATTATGAGTATAATTGCTTATTTTGGATTTATGTCATATTGATGCATTAAATTTTTATTTCAGTGTCTAGATCACTTTGTTTTCTTGCTTGTAAAATCATTTCTGGATTATTCTGTATGGTGTGTACGTTTTCCTCTGATAAATGAACATTGTCAATATAAGCAAGTGCCTGATTGTGACCAATTACATTAGCTCTCTGAGACATCTCTAACATTCCCAATATGTTGTTTTGTAACCAACTTAAAGGCATTAGGGGTACTGTATTCCATTATTGTTAGCAGTCTTTGAAATGCAGAGTAAAGGAAAGGCAAAGTTGTCCCTGTGCACACCATGAAGGCATGTGGTGAAGTGGAGGTGTAGCCCACTGGCTATTAAACCTCGGCACTGGGTAGGTGTATGTGGTCAGCTTCATACCCTGGTCATATCCCCAAGAAAGAGTCCTCAGTACTTGTTTAGTAGGATTCTTTGTGGTGGACCCCAGAGCCAGTGCGAACTGCAAAAGCACATAGTAAATACTTATGTATACGAACTCAACAGACACTTTATATAGAGTATGTGCCATATATTAACACTGCAAAACTGATGTTCATCTTCTGAATGAAGGCATCACAATGTGCTTGAAAATCGATAAGTATTACACAAACATACGTCAGCACAATCTATTTATTCTATAGTATGGCTACATGTTTCGACTAGATGTTAGTCATCTTCAAACACCGCGCAAACACTCCAAACTGTAATGTGACAAAGGCATCCCACAGTTGAACGTCCATTGAACATCAGCGCACTATATAGGAAGGAGTTTTATGCTGTAGTGGTTCCATGCTTAAACACAGCCTACAAATAACAATAACTCTGTAGTTATTAACTTTTCTAAAAGTTCTAGCAAATAAGTAATCCACGTGTAAACACTATGGGATCCCAAAGTGGACAAAGCATCTGGTAAAGTAAGTGTAGGGGCCTGAAGATGACTAACATCTAGTCGAAACATGTAGCCATACTATAGAATAAATAGACTGTGCTGACATACATTTGTGTAATACTTATTGATGTTCATCTGTATCGTATAGATGAACTCAGTTCCTTTTGGCTTAGAGCATCCAGTCTGTGTCCATTGCAAATACCAACCACTTTTAGCTGTGGTGGAGTGGAGTTATAGCCCAATTTGCTATTAAACTCAGCAATAGATGGGGGTGAGTGGTCAGCTTTATGCCCTGGCCATACCCCCAGGAAAGAGTCTTCAGTACATAGTCATTTAGTACGATTCTGTGTAGACCCCAAAGCCAATGAGAACTGCAAAAGCATCTAGTAAAAATTTATACATATGAACTCAACAGATACTTTACACACACACACATATTTATATATATATATATATATAAATAAATATATAATATGTGTGTGTGTGTGCATGCTATATATTAATATTTCAAAACTGACATCCATCTCTATCATATATGAGAACTCAGTTTCTCCTGCCATGGAGAACCCAGTCTGTGTCATTTATAAAGACCAACCAGTTTTAGCTGTTCAGGGAAGTAATTGGTATTATTGTGAGAATTATATGACACACACAAAGACAAAGTGTTTGTCATAATACTGTGTTTATTAATGTTGTGGTGAGTGACACATATAGATACCACTGGTCTTCAAGGGATTAATTAACCTTTGCTTGGGTTTTGTAAACTCATATAAGTAGTAAGGTCCACCTTAATTATAGGCTTTTTTAAGTTGAAACTTTATACAACACACTTGTATTCATGAATATTACCACATGTAGTAGTAATAGTAAATCCCAAAACTCTATCGTCAGAATCAGACTATTGATGAGACTGATTCAAGTGTTGCTTAAACATGATTTTCTGAAAGAATTATGCTGCAGAGAATGTAACATACATCATTAGTACCTGTAACATTCATTTCAGAAACTTCTGGCCTCATTAGAATCATATCAGTCAGTGAACAAATGAGACTGAGGGCAACAAACATTCAGAGTATATCATTATCATATCACATCATTTATTTTCCTTCAGTAGATCCATACAGGATTACATAATCTATATGGATATGGAAATCGTCATATTTGTTGGGATTAAGGGGTGACATCAACACAAGTGTGTACAACAATCACATGGTTATTTAGTATAATAAATATAATAAAATAGGGCAGTATGAATTGTTTAGCGTGATAAAATATAATAAGGATAAAAATAAAAATTAAAGTTAAATAAAAATAAAAATAAGATACAAATAAAAATAAAGATAGTTGGGTAAGTTAGAAGCAATTAGAGGTACTCTTTAGGTAGGAAATTATCCTTCGTTACAGATAGTGGTTGGATATATACAAACATATTTATAACACAGACTTGTA
>Ga0123354_10015260_pt1 | contig 11988 bp, 6 predicted proteins | sample TergutLab28metaG_2_FD_97872 | JGI IMG/M metagenome (GOLD analysis project Ga0123354, IMG submission 97872) | Labiotermes labralis P4 segment gut microbial communities from Petit-Saut dam, French Guiana - Lab288 P4 | ecosystem: Host-associated > Arthropoda: Insects > Digestive system > Gut ... | reverse complement strand
TTATAACTTCTCTCCGACATATCTCGATCATCTGTGTGATCATCTGGAGGAAAGTTGTATGATCGTTTTGTTTATTTTTACTGATATAAGTGACATCATTGAGCATGGATGGAATATTAAAGTGCGACTGAACAAAGGGGAGACAAAAATTATGAAGATTAGAGGAAGAGGTAAACAAGAATGCTCTTTATCAATGATTCTCTTCAACTAATATAGCAAATACTTTACCAAGGAAGTTCTGGAAGGGATTGAAGACCCCAAACAAGGATGACAAGTAATTCGTACTGTGAAACATGCAGATGACCTTGTGTAACTGGATAAAGGAAAAACGGTGCTGCAGGGCATGATTGATAGACTAATTGAAATTGGAAGATGCTGTGGAAAAGCATCTGGAAAAACTAAAGTAATGAGTATCTAAAGGCAACAATCCCCATTAAAGTTTGTGATAGGTAAGAAACGGAGAATGTGGAATATTTCGACTATTTGGGTAGTATAATTACAAATAATGCAAGATGGACAATGAAATCAAATCCAGGGTTGACATGGCAAAAGCAGCATTCAACAGGAAGAAAGTTCTTTTCTTCAGTAAGCTGGATTTGTATTTAAGGAAGGAACTACTAAAGTCCTACGTTTGGGGCATAGTTTTGTATGGTGCTGAGGATTATACACTTTGGAAAATATATCAGAAATACCTGGGAAGTTTTAAAGTTTGGTTCTGGAGAAGGATGGGGAAGATTAATTAGACCGCTGGTGTGAGAAACGAAGAAGTATTACATAGCGTCAAGGATGAGATGAATGTCCTACATACGGTAAACAGAAGGAAGACTAACTGGATTTATCACGTCCTTCGTAGGAGAGGCCTTATAAAACACGCTATAGAAGGAAAAATAGAGGAAAAAATTAGGGACGGGAAGTCGAGGAAGATGTCGTAAGCAAGTACTGGATGACATAAAATAAAAGAAAGGATACTGTAAATTGAAAGTGGAAGAACTAGATTTCTTTCTGTAGAGAACCCGCTTTGGAAGAGGCTACGGACTTGTCGTAAGACAGACTGCGGAATGAAATGAAAGAACATCATCATTGTGGACATGAAACTGAGGGCAGAATAACAATGTGTAGTTGTGGACTTGAACATCTCCCAAGGAGTTTTGTCAACTTCCGTTCATTGCCAACTGAAAAAAATGCAATGACTAGGCAATGCGGTACGAGTAAATTAGCGGTCTGTTGGGGATCGGGGCCTGGTCCACGCTACCTGAGCTGCGTGTACTGACAACGCTGAGTTTTACTTCGAGCTTCAGTTGCTGTGGTCACGTTTATAAATATTACAGTCAGTGTGAATGGAGATAATATTGAATTCGACGCCCTATGCCGCCTATGTATAAACTTACGAATCAGGCACTTCAGTAGGGCTTCAACGGCCATGTATTACAGGTAGGATTTTTCTCTTGCTTAGTTTCTTGACTTGGTCCATAGTCTAGTAAGGAAAGAATAAAGTTACGGACACTGCCCTGCAATGCGCTTGCGCCGTATTATATTGTCATCTGTGGTCTAACAGGCTGTACCATATTTTTCCACCTTATCTCATAAATGGCTCTATTTTCGAAAGAAGGATATTGAAAATGAAATGTATATTTGTGTATTTTGCTTTCTCTACAACATTTGTCTAAAACATTTCTCATTCTAAGAAGAATTGAGCGAAATATTGCAATAAATATACAGAGATCTTCATGTAAAGTAACCGTTATTCTTGTCATATTTTAATGAAAGGTTAATTTTCCTGACATATTTCAGAAAAATATTCAAACACAAAATTTCATAAATATGCATTCATTGGGAGCGGATTTGCTCCATGAGGACGGAAGGACGGACAGACGGACGGACATGCGAGTTTAATAGTCGCTTTTCGTAATTTTACGAACGCGTCTGAGAAGTGTCTTTGGATGAAGACTCCTTCCAAAGAGTAAGGGAACTTTAATAAAAAGTTTTGTGTGTGACACGAATTTATGAAATGTTTAATGAGGCCCAACTAGCCTCCTATTCAATGGGTACCACAGTTCTTTCCCATGTTAAAGCGACCGGGGTGTGAATTTAACAATTCAACTCCATTTAATGACGAGGTTAAGAATGAGTGGTTGCGTGGACAGGAAAAACTTTACCTTTTCTTTTACCATTGAAAAGCTCTGTGGTTACTGTTCTGTCGACGGTATTCCAAGGTTTCAAGCCCAGGAACTTTGCATTATGTCCACATTTCGTATTTATGCGTTTGTTGTGATTCTTACAATTATTCTTTCTAATGGAAAAATACCGTGTTTTCTCCAAGGTAGTAACTGAATGTTACTATAAGAATACGGTCATTTTAATCTTCTGGGAATAAGCATTCTCGCTTGGGCCGGTATGTTCCTTGTCGAAAAAACATTTAAGTGAAAGCCTTTCATTTTTTAACCTCACGTTCAACACGTAAGATGTTATGTATTAAATTAGACCCTAAAATTAGATTAAATTTCATATACTCTATGGACTTGCTCCAACCGAATCGGTTACTTACCTCAGCAACATATTTGACAGTCGGCTGGGTAACGCAGTTGTTTTCAAAGTACTTTTGCTTGTTTCAGTTAGTGGAATGTTACCCAGAAGTAACCCAATTGATGAGGTTCCTCTTGAAAAGTTGATATTCGCTTAGCTAGGCAAGCAATACCCCATAATTTATGGTACTTTACATTACATTAGCATGTTCACAAGAAACATCACCGGACCGTATTCTGCCAGATTAATCCAGGCGACGTTCTTATAATCTTTTCCTTGCAGATCCATTTTATTAGTGCAATCCATTTAAGTGTAGGTATTCCGATTGATCTCTTGTCTTTACAATTTTCCAAAAAAAATTGGCAAGCACTCTGAATACTCCTTATTGAACAGTTTGAAATTATACGTAGAATATCCCACAAGTAATGCAGCTCGTCCCCGTGCGCTTATTTCTAGGACTGTATTCCTTTATCCGAGTTTCAAATATTCTCCTCAGAATTATTTTTTTTTAGGTTATGTTCTTTCCTCAGGGCAAGTGGCAAGTTTTCACATTGACAAAACCACAAGTGTAATTCAAGAGAAGTGTGCTTTATGAGTGACATTTAGAACAAGACCTTTGTCATGAAAGACTGGATATGGAAAAGACAGTTTTGTCTTTATGAACTTTCTTCTGAAAAGGAAAATTCTTTTGGCTTCTCGGTTATATTTATGACGATTCTTTCGGTGACTGTGGAGGAAAGTAACTAGCTTCGGTCAGAAAAGGAATTGTGTAGCCACATTATGCTACAATGTGGCATATGGCAGAAAGGCATTAAGCGAGCCAATAAAATCGTAGTGAAGGCAGACACTTCTTCGACCATGTTTCGAACCGGACACCTCCCCGATACAGGTCAACCATCTAATTGCGTAATACGTCTTCGTAACAGAAGACTGCCATTTTCTGAGGCGCGGTGCTTCTAGTCTGGTGGAAATCTTTTCATGGAAACCTAAACGGGAATTGAACAAGATACTCCGAGCCAGATAAACAATACAAATATTCGACTTCCTCACAGACGAAGAAGTACAAATATACAGTGTGCTGGTGAGTTATTAACCTTTTGACGCCTAATGTCAACTATAATGGTCGTACCGCACCGCTAACCTCTAAAGTTGCATTTTATATATTTATTCAACAAATATAGGTACTGAATATTTTAAACATGGTATTTACTCTCCGTTTCTTTCTCTTCAAAATGCAGTTTGTTTCATAATTCTAACGTATTTGGTTTCTGTATTATTCACATTTTATATACAGGGTGTGCTAAAATTAAAAAAAAATTCCGGTGCCAAAAGGTTAAACATGAAAGACGTTAAAGGGTGCGCTTAAATCAGACTTGCGTGTTATCGAAAAAAAGGTTGTTGATGTTTTCTGTTCTGCTTGTGAGCCTGTGAAAGAGCTATGCAACTTCCCGAAACCTATTTCACTCAGGAGATATAACTGACTCCATGGAACGGAGTTCTCATCAAGAAGCTAATAGTTCCTCGGATAATTAAAAAGTTCTCGCCTTGTATAAAACTCAGATTCTCGCCGCCGTTTTCCCAAGATCCAGCCACTTGTCCTTGTTCTGAGCCCTTTAAATGCAGGGCACATCCTCCCATATTATTTTTTACGACTCATTTTTAGGCACTTTCACAGCATCGCGAAAAGCAATTATTAGCTTCGTCGTGTGTGTCCGTCTGCGTGCAACAACTTTGCTCCCACCGGATGGATTTTCATGAAACCGGTTATTTTAAGATTTTTCCAGAATCTACCGAGATGATTCAGGTTTCATGAAAACCTAACAATAATAATGAGCAGATTACCTGAAAACATGTACATTTTCATTTCTTGGAGCTCTTCTTAGAATGAGAAGTGTTTTAGACAAGAGCTGTAGAGAAAATCAAAACGCACATTTTATACTTTGTCATTTTTCCCCCAAAAATCATGCTGTTTTTGAACTAGGCCTGAAGTAAAAACCACAAAATGCACTGTTGTATTTCCACTGCAATAAAGGTTACGCAAACGCGCCACAAATGTTACGTGATACACACATTGCCTATCTTGTAGTAGTATGGTACTATCTACGACTAAGTCTTCCTACTAGCCTCTTTCCTTCACGATTCCCTACCGAAACGATCTATTCATTTCTCTACTCTTCATTTCATACCGCACACCCAACACATCTTATTTTCCATGACCTGATTTGTTATAATGATAAAAGTGGGAAATAGTTCGAATTACGACTCTCCTCATTTTACAGTCTTTTGCAGCCTTCTATTACGTCATCCCTCTTACGTCCAAGTGGTCTGAGCACCCTGTTCTCGAACTATCTTAGGGACATACCTCATTGAGAGAGGCCAACTTTCACACACACACAAACACACACACACACACACGGGCCAAGCATACACACACACACGCGCGGGCCAAACATACACACACACAGGCCAAGCATACACACACGCGCGCGGGCCAAGCATACACACACACACACACACATGCGGGCCAAGCATACACACGCGCGCGCGCGCGCGCGGGCCAAGCATACATTCACACACGCACGCGGGCCAAGCATACACACACGCGCGCGCGGGCCAAGCGTACATTCACACAAACACGCGGGCCAAGCATACACACAAAAAAACAGGAAACTTGAAGTATTAATTAGTAACACATATGACGCTGAATCAGTTGATATTTTGTTCGCAACGTTTTTGAGCCTCGTAGTGAACTCATACTGAAGTTTTGAAACGCCTGAGAAGAAGAAAGTTTTACTTTTCTGTAATTTAACTTCTACGTTTTTTGATAACAGTGAAGATTACCCAAGATTCTTACCTAAGTGTAACAAGCATTTGCAGAATATAATCTGCTCTTAATTTCATGACCAATGCGGTTTTGATTAGTTAATGTCGATCTGAAATATATGTATATATATATGTATATATTTGAAATTTTACATAGTCTTAGAGAATTTCAGAGTATCTTTTTATAATGTTTTTGTGCTACATTCTATTGACAAGTATTTCTCACATAACGTATGAAACTAGTTTCGTTCCTTTAGACATAGACGTAACTTTTGTTAATTTAAAAATTGCATATGTGGTAAATTATTTTCCTACAGTTTGGTGCCACCATTCTATTCCAGTAACATAAATGCAGTTGGAAATCAATAACTGATATCTCCATGTAGATTTTTGCTTGGCAGCCTTTGGGAGTTTCAGGTTGGTAACACAAACTTCAAGTACAGATATTTCCTCTCCGCAACAATTCTTTCATTGAAAAATCTGTTATGGTGCGAAGTCCAGCCATGTACGGTTTGCAGCAATGAGAGAAGCAGAACTACATTGCTCCGTCTGAAGGGCTATTTGAGGTATTCTGTGCACAAAAGAACAACCACCACAAGACTATATACACAATTGTTCCTTACACAAACTCATATAATAAGCATCAACCTAACCCCCCCCTTTACACACACACACACACACACACACATATATATATATATATATATATAGAACAGTGCCTTTGACGGCGACGTCATTGTTCTTTATGTATTTGCGGGTTTTAATTAAGGTAGTACAACAATAGAAGTCAGAGGACAAAGAAGAGCGCTAGCATAACCTTGTTAATCGTCGTAAATTCCGTGTTCATTTTCTTGAAAATCAGATTTGAATAATATACTAATCTACTGTTTTAAGTTGAATTTAATAAAGGCAACTGATTCAGTTACTGTAGGATTGCTTGAGCATGTGTTATTTCAAATGTGTTTCTTTGTTTTTAATATTATACTCTTAATCTATATTTTTACCCTGATTTTAGCGTCTATGTACATAAAATATTGATTAAAGTTAATCGTAACATCTGGCTACGATATTTTCCTACATTAATATGATAACTCCTTTGTGTTAATAATGTCCCTGAAGAAGGCTAAATTTAGCCTAAACATGTAGGAGATTACGCTATAGAATAACAGCACTTGTATAATGCTATTTTTGTCCAGTTATGAGGGATGAAATTCAGTAAGTGTTATTGCTTATTATTCTGTGTCTAGCGGGAGAACGGGTAAATATTTGGGTCTCAGTATAAGGTAGAAATGTTTATTCTACTTTGTATTCGGAAAATCCTGCATTCAGACCTGTAGACTAGCAATCTTGATTTTTTTGTGTGGTTTTTCTCAGTCGGTTCCGAGATAGTGGAAATTTTTGCAAAAAGCCTTGACTTTGTCATTAAAACTTCGATGTATGTCGGGCATGTAAGGACCGCGAATGGAAATGTATTCGTGAGTGCCTGCTTGTGTGCATATGAATGTAACTACGGTATGCGTACGAAGATGATTATGGACGGACACAGTTTCAGTTTTAAACAAGATGACACGAGCCCACGAACCGCAACTGTGTCGATACACAGGAAGTGGCATCTTCGTACTGCATTCACAGCACACGCTTTCAGGGTCTATTGGGCGACGTTCCTGTTTCGAACTAATAACTAACCCAGCTGAAGTGAACGGATGGTTAAGTTTTTTTTTTTTGTTCAAAAACGGACATTGCTACCGACAGACTAAGAAAAAATGACAAGAAGGATGAGACGTGTTGAGAAAGTATAAAATACAAAGGAAAGGAAGAAGCAGATGGAACATAAAACAAGAAAACGAAGGGTGTCTACAAAGTCGCAGACTGATTTATTGAAATAATACTGCTTTGATTTTGTACTTCACGACAGCAGTGCACCATTATAAATAACGTAAAAGAACGGTTGATCACGGTAGTGGTCATAGTCCAAGGAAAGATATGCGAAAAACTCAGAAAATATTCCTTTCCTTATGTTATTGCATTATTTACTTTAAACTGCTTGCACTTCGTCAAAATTTATGGGGACATTATGGACACCTGCACTAAATTCTTGACCTCTCAGTAACTGAGAAAGGGAATACTGGCCTCTTGCATCGAAGGAAAAGATGTAAAAACGTTACATACACAACCAGTTGTTCAAACATTTATACTAGCGTCTCTATTACTGCGACGCCTCTTAGGGCAGTGCGGCAGAAGGCGTCCTTTTTTCCTGGTTTGTATCTTGTTTATAGACATTTGGTAGGATTCTTTGAACGAGGGATCAGCCTGTCGCAGGGCCTGTATGTGAAGGCACAACACAGACGGGAGAACCGCAGAAGTAGGACATATCTATATATAGAATAGAATTTGAAAACACAATCACGGTGCTCGGGTGGTAGAAGAAATCACACGCCTTAGACCTGGTGGGTACTGTTATCGAAAATTCTAGTATAGTCTGTTTCAATATCATATTGTTGATATTAATAAGTTGTAATTTCCGCGATGTGTATAAATTGAAAGCATAATAGAGGTTCGTGCGTGTACATCTATCCATGTTTTGCTTTTGACATTGCTTCGATTGAATGTGTTAATGTGTACGTTAACAGGTAATGGGACTGAGTTTTCAGTCATCTCGGTTCGATACAGATTTTGTTTACTGATGCTTAAATAGATTTTTATTGATTGTCCAAGCATGGCCCTCCGTAAATAAATTTAATTAGTATATAATACATATAAACAAGCCAAGTGAAAGGTTTGGAAACGTAACTGATGGTGGTGGTGGTGGTAGTAGTAGTAGTAGTAGTGGTGGTGGTGGTCGTGGTGGTGGTAGTAGTGGTGTTGGTGGTGGTAGTGGTAGTGGTAGTGGTGGTAGTAGTAGTAGTAATAGTAGTAGTAGTAGTAGTGGTGGTGGTGATTCTGATGGTGGTAGTAGTAGTATTAGTAGTAGTGGTGGTGGTGGTGGTGGTGGTGGTAGTAGTAGTAGTAGTAGTAGTAGTAGTGGTGGTGTCAGTAGTAGTAGTAGTAAATTTATGATCCGGCATTTCGTTTATTGTTATATGATTAACTTTGTCACGGTCGGTTTATGAAATGCAGACTCTGAATGAGCCTCAAGGCCTATCAGTTACGTAGAATAGCCAGGAATATTTTAATTAAACGTGTTCTGTTGGCGCCACCACTCTGCCTTACGCTTCTGTGCTTTTGTAATTTTATTTAATTTTTGAAGTGTGACTCCTTCACGTCGGTATAAATAATTATATTCCGCCAATGATCGCACTGGTGCCGAAGATGACGAGAATATCGCAGTAGTAGTTACTTGTTTTGGTGCCAGTAGAATGTGCCCTCATCAGTTCGTGATATCTGAAGGTGCTAGTTTAAGAGAAAAGTGGGATGAAGTTTTGCCTGCCTTTGTAACATGCATGTCAGGTTGTGGGTATAAACAGTGGAATACAGCCTTTTTCTAAAATTGATTTTCGGTTTCAGAAATACGGGTCTCTTGGAAAATATATGTGTATTATGGACATCCATATATGTTATCTTGATGCCATTTTGTTCCGTAGGCGATGCGTGTCCTGCGTCCTCTCGACTACGCTCGGTTTAAGCAGTTAAAGTGACTTTATCATCGGTGTACGACGGTATTCATCCACAAAAATCCAAGTGCATCTACTACAAGGTCTGTGTTTGGAAAACCTTTGCATTTGCATGGAAAATAATCTGCAGGTTATGGTAAGAGTACAGAAGGATTTCAGTGCATGGACGCCAGTATGGTGCTATGACCTTGCAGAATTCCTAACTTCAGTAGCCTCCGAAGTCAGGCCATATGTTGTTATAAATGTATTCACTGGTGAAACTTTATGTGTGGCTGCAACTTCATACATTGCTGTAAAATCGCCCCTTCGCTGAGACTTCCGGAATTCCCAGTTGAGCATCAGTCGTTTTTGAGTCAACTAACTGTTCCGAATTCTCTCCACTAGCGGAAAAATTCCCATTTCCAGTAAAATCCAGTCGTTACATACGAATGCGAAATAGGAAGAAGCGGCAGGCCTATCATCTTAGCTAAGAGGACAGCATAAAGACACTTGCAGGAAAAGGAGATTAGATATAGAAACAGAAGATTTTGCAAAAGAGCGAACATTAAAGAAGATAGAAAGAAATAAATGTGTAGCTATGAGGAATGGACTACTTCGGTTCTAACAGAGAAAGTGAACAAAGACAGAGATGACAGTGAAGCTGTTCATTTTTGGTTTTGTGGAGTAAAGTGTAGCCTGCGTGCAACGACAGGTAACGGTGGTGACAAAAATATGGAAAGTGTTCGCATGAATTACGTGTCGCAGTCCAAGGACGCACGCAAACGTTTCGACAGTGGAAACTGTCTGTGATCAGATGTCCGCACTTGTCGTTGCATTTACGGTACCTTTTTGGTACTCTGCCACTTGTGCCTTTGTGCCTTCCGCCAAACAAATTTTCATATTGTTGATCGTACCTAATAATGGCTCTGTTTCCTCATAACGCAGATTTCCAGATTCAGAAGTAATGTCTCATTAATGTTACATAAAGAGCGTGTTGGGGACCGCGGTAGCACAGTGGTTAAGGTTCTGTGCTACAAATCGGAAGGTCTCTGGTTCGATTCCAGATGGTGTCATTGGAATTTTTCATTGACATAATCCTTCCGATCGCACTATGGCCCTGGGGTCGACTCAGCCTCTAACAGAAATGAGTACCAGGAGCATTTCTTTGGGGTAAAGGCGGCCGGTGCGAAAAGCTGACATCCTTACCACCATCCTGTACCGTTGTTATGAAATCTGGGAACCTTAACTTCCTGGAACCTTCTGGGCACCTCGGGAATGTAATGGGACTGATTTACCCTTTTAATTTAGGAATATTTGTGCTGTAGTACAAATCGGAAGGTCGCTGGTTCGATTCCAGATAGTGTCATTGGAATTTTTTTATTGACATAATCCTTCAGATCGCACTGTGACCCTGGGGTCGACTCAGCCTCTAACAGAAATGAGTACCAGGAGCATTTCCTGGGGGTAAAAAGCGGCCGGTGCGTAAGGCTGACAACCTTACCACCATCCTGTGCCGTTGTCACGTAATCTGGAACCTTAACGTCCTGGAACCCTCTGGGCACCTCGGGACTGTAATGGGAATGATTTAACTTTTACCTTTATTGTAACTTAAAAGCTACAAACTTGCAGCCGGTCAACAGTTTTGAGCTCTTATTTTAAATACACAAAGAAAATTAATTTTGTAAAAGGCGCAGTAGTTTAATTTGTAATTGATGATAGTCATTGTGCAATTTATAAAAAGACTTAACCCGTGATCATATTAATAAAAATGAGACGAGAAATTAATGTGGTGTCTATTAGGGAGAGGAAAGAAGCATAAACATTTTGGTGCAGGAAGGGGAAGGAGACAAATTGGAAGAACTAGGCGTAGATGGGAGAATGACATTGAAAGGCTTTTAAAGAAAACTTTTGGAAAGTCATGTACTAGACTGATCTGCCTCAGGAGGAGAAGTGGGGAGCTTTTGTGAATACGGTAATGGAATTTTGTTTTACTTAAAATACGAGGAATTTCTTGACTATATGAGTCACCGGCAGGTCTTAAAATGATTCTCCTTTGTAGAAGTACTTATTTTGTTGTTTAGTTCGTTAATTAGTTTTTTAGTTATTTATTTAGAGATAAATTATTCTCTGAATTCTTTGTTACATAGTTGGTGATCTGCCGTCTAATTTGTGAGATGTAGACATTCCGCCTATCGAAGCAGAACTCAAAGTGCTTCTGCTTCTGCTTCACGAAGCCTCTCGACGTTATCGGTTATCAGATAGGGCCGTCCCTACAAATAGATCAATAAGCGTTATATTTGACTTCTAAATTCGAAAATCGACGACGTTCTCCGACTATTTTTTTTTCTGTCGGTTCCAAAGATAAATATTTTTCTTGCCTAGATTGAAGACATTTCATGTTATCTGAAGAGGTGGTTACAGAAACTGTTGCCAGTGGAATTTAGGGGACACGGATTGTTGACGCTTTCCTGCACATCTGATTCAAGGTGCTGAATTTAGTGAAGAGATTAAACCTAGGAAGAGGAATTCAATTGAAAGCACTTCTGGAAAAGCTATTTCTTTTCTGTGGCGCTTGGGTCCAACGTGGGCCATGACCTCTTCTTTCTTGAGGTCTATATATCGCACACAACGATGTAACAAATTCGGTACTACTACTGTAGACGATTCCAGTTGGTGTCATTGGAATTTTTCATTGACATAATCCTTCCGATCGCACTATGGCCCTGGGGTCGACTCAGTCTCTAACAGAAATGAGTACCAGGGGCATTTCATGGAGGTAAATGCGGCCGGTGCGTAAGGCTGACAACCTTACCACCATCCTGTACCGTTGTCATGAAATCTGGGAACCTTAACTTCCTGGAACCTTCTGGGCACCTCGGGAATGTAATGGGACTGATTTACCCTTTTACTTTAAGAATATTGTGCTGTACTACAAATCGGAAGGTCTCTGGTTCGATTCCAGATGGTGTCATTGGAATTTTTCATTGACATAATCCTTCCGATCGCACTATGGCCCTGGGGTCGACTCAACCTCTAACAGAAATGAGTACCA
>Ga0123354_10015251_pt1 | contig 11993 bp, 5 predicted proteins | sample TergutLab28metaG_2_FD_97872 | JGI IMG/M metagenome (GOLD analysis project Ga0123354, IMG submission 97872) | Labiotermes labralis P4 segment gut microbial communities from Petit-Saut dam, French Guiana - Lab288 P4 | ecosystem: Host-associated > Arthropoda: Insects > Digestive system > Gut ... | reverse complement strand
TTTTTCTTCCCTTAATGTTTTTGTTTGTGTTTTGTGTTTTGCTCCATAATTATTTTTTTTTTAAGGTGGGGGGGGGGGGGGGGGAATCAGAAGCTTGGTCTGGTTTTGATGTTGAGTATGATGAGTTTTCTCAGAGTTTAAAAAGGTTGTTTCAGCCATTGTTGTCCATGTGTTTGTAAGAAATACCACAACACATTGAACCACACAGCAGTACTTTACATGTATTAGTGATTCTTATGTACAGTTTAGACACTGAATACCACCTTAGGTTTTACTGTCTCTTACTACAGTATACCCTAGCATGTGATCACTGTTTCCGATTTCCAGTCACCTGGATAACTCTCCAATTACTGACTTAACTACCTTTTGACCATAGACCAACTTCTTTGCATTCCATCTTCTCTCATGTCTAAATTTTTTAATCCCCTCTGTCCTTTTACCCACCTCATTTTGCAAGGTGATACCTGTGACAGGTGTGACTCCTGTGATTGTTCAGGCAAAGAAAGAGTTCTTCTTTTGTTTGCTGACCACTTTAAAAAAAACTTTCCATAATTTATACTAGTTAATGTTGAATTAATTCTTCCAAGGGAACAAAATGCCCATACAAAGTATAACTGAAAAGTCACACATGCTGCTGTTTAGAGGTTAAAACCATAAATTCATAAATGCAGAATGTAAATACCAAACAAAACTTCCAAAATATGGCTTTTGTGACTGATTCCATAGCTGACGCGACTGGAGGAAAATGGGTAAATGAGAAGGTCGAGAAGTTGGGGGTTTTGGAAGGGCCTTCCTTTTGTAGTGTGCTGGCTCACCAAAGATAAAATAAAAAAGAATTCCTCTCCTCATGCTGATGGGTGGTCCAACTGCTCTTTGAACCCAGTCATTGTTGGGACAATATGCTGTGTGTTGTAAATCTAAAAATGGAATGATTGAAATAGAATAATGCATATTGGGATATATTAAAAACATGATACTTTACTTCAATTAAGTGAAAGGAAAATTTTTGTGTCTTGTGTAGACCTCTGAGGGATGAAAACCTGTAATTGAAAAAATTTTAAGTTCAAATTCTTGTTTACTGATTACCTTCTTGAGAAAAACTTTATTTTCTCATATCCAAATGTATATTGTTCTGTCTCTGTTATTTAAATTCGACTTTAATGCACAGCATATTGTGAGGCTGAGTTCTCAGTCACTTAAAATTTTATCGTATAGTGTGCACAAACTGTTTCTACAAGCATTTTCGTAGTGCTTGATGATGACTTTTAGCCAAAGGCATTACATGTTGCCCTGTATACAATAATACATTGCAGAGGTGTTGATGTGACTGACTCTCCCTCATCCATCCTTTTTAATTTGTATATCACAGTTGGATGTCACACATAAACAAATTTATTTGTTCCATTATTTATTTTGTATCCTGCATGATTAGTCTTATTTGCTGGCCAATAAAATTGCCCCAGTGTCTTTACCATCACAGTACAATGTACCAGTTATACACATAGATGAAGTCAGCAACACATGATTTGAGTTGCAGTGACTTGCATGATTTGGGTGGCTCCTATGAATGTGACACTCATTTGATTAATATGAATGGCTGGATATGTTGTGCTGTGAGAGTAAAGAATATTTGATGTTATAATACAAAGGCATGGCTCTCACTCTGACATTAAATTTACCCACTGTGATATTTACTTCATTACCTGTCAGGTGTTTGTTTCTTGAGTAAAACTTCTCATCGAGCCCATTTAGTATGAAGAGGTGGCAGAACTTTCGTTGGCTTTGTGAGAGTCAGCGCAAAATAGATTTTGTTTTGTAATTACTGTGTGCTGAATGGGCTATATGTTAAAAATTTATTTTGGTTTTTCACTTGATGGTCCTTCACATATGCAAGACTGTAACATTTAATATACCTCTGTTTTATCCTTTATTAGGCATCTTGAAACCTACCTGTGATGAACCTACTATCAGAGGTCATGCATTCGGATTGTGTTCCCAGCAGAATCTTCATTGTCTGTTTATGCCATTGCAAATTATCAGTTCGCCACTTACAGAAAAGAAAGGTGTTAAAACTTCATCATGCCACCACCACCATCACTGCCACCAACACAGTAATGACAAGGATGATTGAGTGGGATACCTCAGTCATTTACTGGACTGACAGTGGATAGGACAGATGGGGTTTCATGCTAGAACAGAGATGGAATTTTTCTCTTCACCACCATTTCGAAATCGGTTCTTGGGCTTGCGCAGGCTCCTGTCAAGTGGGAGGTGGACACCCTGTCCTTGGAAGTTAAAGGTTAAAGCATGAAGCCAACAACTCATTGTACCCTGTAATTTCAAGATGTGGGAGTACGTACGTTTACTGGTTACTAAGTATGTAGAGCAGTGGTCTTTTGGGGCAGTTGATAGTCATTTGCTGCATCAAGAAACTCCCTGTCTAATTACAGAAAAGGCAGATTTAGTGCTGAGTTTACATAAGCCTGTCACTTGTCATTCTTCTGAATCCAGTCCACAACCTTCTGTCCTATTTCTTTGGAAAGGTAAATTTGTTCCTGTGTGCCACGAAGGCATATGTGGGAAGTGGAGTTATCATTGCATTCATTTTCAGCTTGGTACTAGGTGGGGGTGAGTGGTCAGTCTTACCCCTGACTGCCTTGCTTCTGGAGAAAAAGCCCTGGTATCCACTGAAGAGGAGGCTGGGTGGATCCCAGAGCCACTCTGAGCAATTTGGAGAAGAGCAAATCTTCTGTCCCTGCTAGGATTTGAACCCCAGATTATCTAGCCCATGGCCTGGTAAACATACCATCTATGCTATCCTGATCCCACACAGTTTCATTAAAACTCATTTTGATATCTTTTCATCAACACCATGGTCTTCAAGTGGTTTTGTCACTTCACTTACTCTGCCCAAATTTCTTATGCATTTATTACTGCTCTTGAAAATTTGTGAAGAAAACAAATTATGCAGTGCCCATTTATGCACGTTTCTCCACCTTCTGTTAGTCTAACCATCTTACACTGTCTATATAGTGCCCTTTTCTTGGACACCACTCACAAATCTATGTGATTCTTTTAATGTATGAGGTGAAGTTGGGTGTGCACTGTAGATAATTATCATCATCATCATACCTTGATCATTGACATAATAATAGAAGAGGAAGAGGTGGTAGTGGTTGTGGTTGTGGTTGTGCTGGTGGTGGTGGTGGTGGTGCTGCTGCTGCTGCTGCTGCTGATAATTATGTCCGTATTTTCAGAAATTCTTCTGCGTGATGAGACACCCAATGAGACATGCGACCTTGCTCTGTATTGGGATTCATGGGATCAGCACCAAGTAATGAAGAGTGTTGGTAGCACTTCGCCTCGACCTCCTCGAAATCGAGCTGAACGTTCCTCAGTTCCATCAGAGGATTGTCTCCCATACAATAATAATAACTACAACAACTGCAACAACTTAGGTGGTTCTATCTCTACTCTTGCAACAGCTTCATCAACATCTTCCATTATTTCTTTGCCCCAGCCTAGCACTCCAACACATCCAGGTCATGCCCCACTTTCACCTCCTGTGCATCAGTGTACCCCACCCTCAACACCTCCTGTTGTCAAAGGAAAAGGTGAGTCTTATTTAGACATCTGACTTGTGCATGTAGCCAGTTGTTGTCTCTGTCCTTTGCACTTCACGAGTGCTGCAGTAATTTTAATTATTGTGTTTTACCATGCCTCTGTGTGATAAATCATTATATATGTTACGAAAGATGTTAAAGTTCATTCTTGGATGCAGCCCAGGTGGAACAAACAGAATTTTGTAAGACTGCAGGTTATGCCTCCCCTCCCATTTAAGATTGTTTGGAGGGGGACAAGCTTTTCGGATCTAGAGTTGAGAAATATCTAAAATGGGGGCTGTGTCAGAATCACAGAGCAATTTGCTGTTGTGGTTACGAAATTTAAACTATATGATGATTTTCTTCAGTTCAATTTATGCGTATATTTTTACATTTTTTTTGTGGGACACAAATAAGGCTTGAAAAATAAATTCAATTAATGTTTCATTGCACAAGACATTCTGTGAATCCTCTGTGTCATTTTCATAACTGTAATTTCAAAACCTGTACTGGCAGAACATGAATCTTCATACAAAAGCATGGGAAAATCCAATTGAATGAGTTCTTTTAGTTAAATGAAAGATATGCTTGATTTAAGGCTGTAGTTTGCAGCATTTCATCCTATAATGTGTACGGAGAATGATGAGCATTTAAAGAATGTAGGTATTTTTTGTTAACACTTTGCCTTTTTCAGGGGAAACACACTTTTTGTCACGTAAATATTTCTGTTGATATTTTAGGCGGTGATAGAGGGAAGTTTCCAACAACTCCCCCTCCATGTAAGAAGCACCAGACTGGACTACAGCAACCAGCTGATGTTTATCCACTTACCAAGTCAAAGTCACATGAGTCCCAATTAGCCAATCGTGTGGAAGGTGCTGATAACCTCTCTAAGTGAGTGAACTGGTTTGCCATCCCATTCTTTTTATTTACTTTACTTGCAGTTGATGCACCCCTATCTTCTCTTTCTCTTTTTTAAACCATGTGGAAGAACTGCATTTGACCTTCTGGATACAACAGGATCCAGAGTGGCATAGGGGGTGCAGCAACTAGGCTACAGGCTGGACAGTCTGGGGTTTGAATCCTGGTAGGGTCAAGAGTTTTTCTTCCTCCACCAACATCCAGACTGGCTCTGGGGCCCACCCAGCCTCCTGTTCAGTGGGTACCATGGTTGTCCTTGGGGTAGAATGGCTAGGGCATGAAGTTAAACTGCTCTTCTCCATCTAGGGTGGAAGTTGGGAATGAGTGGGGCTGTACCTCTACTCCACCTATATGCCATCTTGGTGTGGACAAGGAACACCTTTTTTATTATGTATTATTTATTTTTAAAAAACCTGGGTACCTAATGAAAATGCTCCTTTGCGTTCTGTTAAAACAATTGGGGTGTGAGATTTGAAGTTTTTTGCAGTGGTGACTGAATGTTACTGTCCCTGGGAATGGACATCATGTAGTCTGATAAATGTGCACTGGCGTGACTGTTAAGGGCTTGCCTTTCGTCGTCCTGTTCTGTCTCCCGTTTCTCCCTTTGTTTCTATTCCCTTTTTAGGCACATTCACATCTGTACAGAGAGCCTGTGAAAATCAAATTGCCCAGTAATCTCTCTGTACACTCGTAACAACTTGGACATCTGCATGAATCTTCGTGAAATTTTATACTGGAAAATTTTACAAAAAAAAAAGGGCGAGCCTTTTTAGTTTTAGTTAGATCTGACAAACAAATGACACTTTATCTGAAGACTAATTTGGCAGGACTGCATGCATATACATGTAGGCCTTGTTTTATACATTTGTGCTTTATAACCTTTTATCAGTTTATTACCACTTCTTAATTTATGCCCTCTCATTTTCAATGTAACACGATTTGTTTGGCTGCATTCTGTTATACCAACCCCTTATTTTTGATGGGAATATCATTTTCGATTTATGTCGACTCTTTCAGGAATACAACTAAGGTGTAATACAAGGCCTACAGTACAGTGTACATAGGCCTGTCTGTCATCCCATGCAAAAAAAAAAAAAGCCTTGATTGCATTTAGTCTGCGTTGGAAAGATATTCTTGCTTTATTCTTTTAATGTAGTGCTTTATATGATTATGAAGCTGGACACTTCTCTGTAATTGCAAGTTTTATTCATGTCCTGGCAACTGCATGATATTTGTATGTGATTGATGGTAAATCTGTTGCTACATTGCAGAGGGAACTGTTGTGTAATGTGTAGAGATAGGATATAAAATACTTGCTTTTATCAGTGTTTTGTATGAAATTATCAAAAGTTAACATTCGTGAATTGAAAATCTACAGACAATAACAGAGGGAAAGTGTTGGAACTGTTGTGCATTGCCCATCTTGTTTGTGTGCTTTCTCTCTCCCCTCCACCATCCCCAAGTTTTTTCCAGTACTTTATTTACATTTTAATTTTTCTGTTATTTATGCCTTTCACTTCTTTGTTTCACTTTCGACTTACCCGTTTTCACTGTCATTTGTTTTATTTTCTATAGCACTTTTTGTGTTTCATTTTGTTTTTAATTTACCTCTTAGCTTGTTAAGCATGACCATTCTCCAAGGAGTTAAATAATTTACTTTAATCTATTTTACTTTCTTTTATTAGTTTTGTATTTGTCTCTTTGCTTTCTTCTCCTTCACAATTTACCTTTTACCTCTATTCCTCTTTCTCATTGCAGGTGCACCACTCCCTTTGTTTAACTCTTCCAAGGATACATTATACCCATTGTTAAAATTAGATCCCATCCACTCAAACCATTCTTATTGGTTTTGCCTTGTCTCAACTCTCCTCTATCACTTACCATTAGCTTGCACAGTTTATTCATCCACCTTAATGCTGGAGGCAGCAGATCCCTTTGTAACATCAGTATGCATTTACCAGTTCACAGAATTTCACCTTTGTGAAGTTTGTAGTCTTTACTGTGGGGATATTTAGGATCTGGGCATCACAATCTTATGTATTGTCATTCATCAAAAAAGAAAATAAAACGGTCCTGTTATTCTCCAGGTGTGAATTGCACAACACACACTCACTTTCAGATCATACAAAAGGCAGCTAATGAATAGCATGATGATTTTTTGTGGCAGTCTTTTATACTGACAGTGATGAGCTTTTTTCTGGTTACTGCCTAAATGGGGAAAATTGTGATCATGTGAATAGATGACTTCTTATCAAGGTTTGTAAGATGGAACTGACAGAATGTTGTAAACATTAAAGGAGTGTCATATTTTGATTTGTTGTAGTGTGGAACATATACCACGTCGTGGCCGTCTTCCTACTGAACCTGGCCCATATGGCAGTGAAATTGGCCACACATCACCCTTGATATCGAGCCCTGTGAAATCTCCTCCATACAATTCCGTGGGCATGGATAGCAGTGATGACAGCAGTTGCAAATGTATAGTATTGTCTATTAATACAGAATTTTATTTAGACTTAAGGCAGTATTTTTTATTTCAAGGTTTGTGACAGTGCTTGATTGAGGTACAGTTCATGTTCATGTCATTAGGTGAGTTGACTCTACGTACATCTTCAGGTGGTTGGATGGTGATGTCCTTTTGTACCCTTGCTTACTGTACAGATGTTCAGATGATAAGATCCAAAAAGAAAAATATGTGTGTCAAAATCTGTTCATTATAGTGTTGCTGGTTTTCACCATTTCAAAGGAAAACTCTCAGCATTTATTTCTACTATAGTAGATTTCCGTGTGAGCTCTCCTGGTGGCATGGCCAATATCCAGACAGCATTCGACCTCTATCCACTTGGCCTCGGCACATGTTGTCAGTTACTGTAACCACAGTACCCTGTATGTGGGCATTAAACTGCTGACAGTTGTCATTTTTACCTTGGTACACAGGGTTCTTCATGTAGCACATTTCATTTGGTGATCTAGGAGGCCAGGCAATTGGTGCACTTCTGCTGATTTCACCTGGCATCATATGATTGGGGTGATTCTGCACGATGTGGCTGTAGTGATGCAGTGCCGTGTCTTGTTGCTTTTTCAAGCCTGCATCTCGCTGAAGAATGTAGGTGGCTGTGTACCATGAATGACTTTGTTCAATTGTACATGTCTGTTTAGCTGCTGAGGTGCAGCCAGATGTTGATGGCCTCCTGCACTCTGGAGATTATGAGCTGTGCCATAGTGCTGTGATCCCCTCTGACTTCTCAGTTTGGAATAATTTTGTATATGTCTTCAGTCTCCTTTATGTTGATGTAATGGTATGGACCATGGGGTGCACACACAAACACAGACCTTACTGCCAAGGTCATCTGCCACTCATCTCAACAGATGTGCTTTCCTTGTAGTTGGAATGTGCACGGTTCATTTCTTGAACTTCATTAGAAGCCTGTTGATCCTTTTAATAGGTGGTCTGCATGAAGGGTACAGCAGCCACTGTTAACTATCTCCTCGCCTATGAATTTGACCTCAATCTTGGGTTAAGAGCCAAGTGGATGTCTGCCTATTAAGTCTTCTTAATGTGCTGGGCTTCTCCATGTGCGATCATGAGTGATGAGAATCTGGCATTGCTTTGTGATGCGTGATGATGCACCTGGCATGTAGGTAGATATTGGTGTGTGTGTGTGGGTATATGAAGGAGTGATAGCAAATTGTCCTCTTCCATCTCCATCTTGAGGCTGATGTTTGGTTGGAGACTGCTCGTATATATGTGGCATGTTGTATTTCTTTCTTGTGTAGGACCAAATAGATGAACTTGAACCCTTTGGCAGTGGAATTAAATGCCTGTGGTAATGTGCAGAAGACCAGAATTTAAATACTGCTTGCATAAGGGACTGCATAGGAGCAGAAATAGGATATTCAGCATTTTGAGCATCACTCTGCATATTAGATATAGTTCCAAAGTGTTAATAACGTGAAGGTGCTGGCTAGAATGGCAGGCTACATGGATTGCTTAATGAAGGAGGCTGTTGGGATCCAGGTGTATCCAAGTAACTTTAACCAAGATACCACCAGTTGTTTATGTTATCCAGCTACCACCACCATGCTTGAGGGAGGTAGGGCCATCATGAAGGTATCATAAAGAAGGAACAGTGATGGCTGACTCCCTGGGAAGGCTCAGGTTAAGCAACATGGACTGTGATAACTGATAGCATAACTCTGCCCTCTGTTCTCCATGGTCTGTGCTAGGTACAGGACACTGAGCTGTGAGCATACTGTGGGTATAAATTCCCTGTGTGGTTATTTTAGTCATCATGTCAGTGTCCCAGATGCTGCAGACATAGATAGTATGTGAAAGATTGCATATGAAATCCATATTTGCAAGGCTGATTGACTGAGTAGACTGCATTGTATATTGTCTTACTGTTTACAGTTCTTAAAAGTGTATGGATTTTTCAACACTTCAGGTTTTTAAACTAAAGTAACAGTGTGGTCAGGGCTCAAGAAATTTTCTCATGTACTTCTGTGACAAGTGGAATATTTTGTGTGGAAAGTAAAATATGCTGGGTGTATTGCAAGTAAATATGTTTTTAGTGCATAGTTCAGCAACCTAGTTAACTTTGTTTCATCTTTAATAATGATAAATATTTTCCTGCAAGCTACACGTGCTACTAGATATAAAAGGTGTTAGAATGGTTGTATGCGTGATTCACACATACTCATTTTCAAGTATAAAATTGGGTACAGTTTCCTACATGTTTCACACATTATATTTATATGTAGGAAGGACATTATTCAAAGGCTAAAAAATTAATGAAAGGTACAGAAGAATGACAATGGATGGAAGATGTGTGATAGAGCAGCAGCCCATCATACCGTCTTTGGTATGACCTTGGACCCATGCAAATTCTCTGGACAGTATAGTCTATAAGTGGGATGCTGTGCCACATAGAAAAAACCTTGACATGACGTGACAAGATATGAGGTTCTGTAATTGGTCTTTTCGTTTGTTGATTGATGTTTTATTTTGTTGAAAAGTAATTATAACTCCTCCATTTGGTGACAGGAATTTACAGAATGTGATGAGGTTTAATTAGTAGAGAGTTTCAGTAAAAAGAACTATTGACAACTTATAGGGCCTAACCAGATTCTGTACAGAAATACTTTATCACATAAGTCTGGCAAGGGTGATGTTCTTGCATAATTGACTTCATAAATTGTAATGTAAATTACACACACATTTTGAAACATTTTGGGAAAAATGCATGTGAAAGATGTGCTAAAGTCAGAAATGTTGAAATCTCTCTGTGATATATGGTGCCATTGGCCATATATTGAGAATTGTGCCAAATTAACCATGCATGTCTTCAATAGATAAACTGGATTTTTTCAGCTACATTGCAAGTTCCGAAATCTCCACGTACTCCGACGATAACTCGTCCTATGTGCCATGCTATAAAACATCGATTTACAAGGACTTTCAATGTGATAGCCACTTGTGACTTCTGTGATAAGCAGATGTTTATTGGTACAGGTAAGTGAACAGTTTTGCTTTATTTATTCAGTCTTTGTTGCTTTCACACACAAACACATCACTCTACAGTATGCTGAGGAGAATGTTTGGACCTGAGAGGCAGAAACTAACTGCAAACTAGAGATAACTTTATGATTATAATTTTTATAATTTGTGATTTTAGCTAAATATTGGGATTTTTACATCTACAAACTAGCGGCATAGTTTGAAAGCTGGCACCTGATTATCTGTGTAGTGCAGAGCAGAGTCCTCTGTGGGAAAATAACAAAGTGGAACCTCATTATACTGTGCCACAATCTAGAATGGATGTGGATGTACCACAGGTATAATCATGCCTCCATCCAGCCCAGACAGTTACGATTTGTTATGCAGAATGAAGAATGCTGCACAAGTGTTGTATCTCCGTCAAATGAACGGTCTTGCATCAGGGAGAAACAAGAACATCTATCCCCTTGCTGTCCACAGCCACTTCTTCTGTTGCCTCGTCATCACCCCTGACCTCTTCCCATGCATGGCGTCTTCGGGGGCTCCAATAAGTTGGGAATCCAATGGTACAAGGTCTGGGCTGTATGGTGGATGGGGAAGAACACTTATCCAAGTTTTGTGATGGCTTTCTGTGTTTTCAGAGTTGTGTATGTTAGTGAATTGTCATGTTGAAGGAGGATTTCAGCAATATTTTTGTAAGGGTTGACTCTCTTGGCAAGCTGATGCAAGGTTCTAAGAGTTGAGATGCACAGATATGAGTTAATAGTTTGACTACATGACATAATATATACCAGAATCACCCCTTCTGCTTCACAAAAATACTGGTCGTAACTTCTCAGCTGAAGTGATAGCCTTAATTCCTTTCTTCTGAGGAGAAGTTGGATGGTGCCATTCCATTAACTATCTGGTTCAAAGTAGTGGTTCCATGTTTTATTTCCAGTGGTGATCTGTGACAGAGCTTTTACCATCAGCCCTGTTTTGGGAGAACAAATCTGAATACACCTCTTTCTGCACAGTTTCATGATATTCGGTTAGGCTTCATGGAACCCAACAAGCATACATTTTTTAATATCCTAAGGCATCAGTAGTGTTGTTTGCATTTAGTTTGGATACTGAAAGCCCATTTACAAGCCTTTTTGGTTGTAATTCATTGGTCTCTTTCATTGAGTTTGTCAGCATGTTGAAGCTATGCCTGAGTGACTTGTTTTTGGCTAGGCAGAGTGGTGTGTGTCATTGAACTTCACAAGGCCTTTCTAAGAACCTACAGTTCCTGAAGCCCAATGACTAACAGTGCTTTTATCAACAGCATTGACCTTTTTAAATGACCTACACTTGCACATGTGAATGCATGAGAAAACACCCCTAGAAATTCATTTTAAATGTGTAGACATCAAGGAAATATACCGTATTTTTATGACATGTTGTGTAATCTCTGCTTTATTTTCTGCAAAATGCCATTTATTTAATAATTTTATCGTTTTCTGTTCACCTAATACGTTTTTCATAAATAGTGCCCTGAAGTTTGAAAACAAACCCATTTTTTTAAAGGTTCATTAACTGCTTGCGTGGGTGTACCAGGCTTAGTGAGAATATTATACAAAATCTCCTTCCTAAGTGAATCATAGGCTTCCTTGAAGTTTATAAATAAGTCTTATACTACTGCCTTGTATTCTCATATTTTCTCAAGTGTCTGACAAATGCAGATAACCTGATTGTTCCTTTTATGAATAATCACCCTTGATTATATTATCTTTAATTATATGCATTAAATTATTTACTAATTGTGATTCATATTATTGTTAATATTTCAGGTTTGAAATGCAAAGAATGTAAGTATAAATGCCACCGTGATTGTGAATGTAAAGTTCCACCATCATGTGGGCTGCCAAGAGAGCTGGTTGATGAGTTTCGTAAAACGCTGCAGCAACCAGATGGTAAAAGATAAATCCTAGTGTTTGTGTGTGTGTGTGTGT
>Ga0123354_10015250_pt1 | contig 11994 bp, 4 predicted proteins | sample TergutLab28metaG_2_FD_97872 | JGI IMG/M metagenome (GOLD analysis project Ga0123354, IMG submission 97872) | Labiotermes labralis P4 segment gut microbial communities from Petit-Saut dam, French Guiana - Lab288 P4 | ecosystem: Host-associated > Arthropoda: Insects > Digestive system > Gut ... | reverse complement strand
CCGTTTTATGAAATTTTTATTAATTTGGTTTAGGGCAGTCCTGTTTAGTTTTTTGCTGTTTACCCTTAACCGGGGGGGGATCCCCCCCCCCCCAGGCTTTGATTCTGCACTGTCAGTATCATTCCTTCAATACTCCAAACTCCCATTAAATTTACCGACCACCGAAAACGTGCAGCTTAAGCTTAGCAATTGACAGTAATGTTGAGTGAAACACCTCTTATCTCTCTATCTCTTGGAATATATGCAGTATCAAGTAAAACAAACAAACAAACTGATAAATTCCAGCAATAACAATTAATATTCTTCATTGTTTTTCTCGGTTTGTCGAGACCAGCGCGTGGACAGTGTCTTGAAATAGACCACAATTGCCTGTCTCCTTCTGACTGCCATAATACTCAACTTTTGTCTTCATCAGCATCCCTTCACCTTTGCCGCTGCACGTCAACCACTGGCTTCCAGAATCGTTATAAAATACCTTAAAGATAAAGGCAGTGATTCAAAATTCTACTCCATCTTATTCTAAACCACGTAAATTCAGTAGGTGAAGCAACACCGCAAAATAAGCGGAATGAATAAAAAATCTAGACGTGGCATAACACTGATCCACAAAGTACAACAGTGAATGGAACACTAGGCTGGGCATCCCCAGTCTGGCACAAGTTAAGTCAGAGAACAGTTTTCTACCACATGAGTCGCGGTGTCTTCGAGTAACAGACTCTTACCACATGTTACTGCCACAACTGCTAGTTCGCACATCCCCTAACACATCATAAAACTTGGACTCGATCCCAACTTTTATTGAAATGTTGAAGAATTTATAAGCTCTTCCGTACGCAAACACACATGGCTGGCAGCGTCATGTCAGTGAGTGTCCTTGCTAGTGAAATATGACTAGCAGTATCTGCGGCAAACAAGACAGCGCTACATCTTGATCAGCACTCTGCATGCTACGAACAAGGTATGTCGCTGCAAAGTGTTCTACTTCCCCACACATGTCATTATAAGCGTAAAGAAACTTGTCCTGCCATCTAGTGACACTATACGCCAATCACTTGCAGAATTTAGCAAAGTGGATTTGTAAGGAAGCATGGGAGAACCTATTCTATATAAACACGCAAAATAGGTGGAAAATATTAGCATCAAAAGACTTCATAAGGACCCCCTGATTAATTCGGTAATTCGGAAAACATTCCAGTAAGTTCAGGGATTACGTATTATCCAATTTACTGCACTGTATATCCATTCGCTTCAAGAAAAACAACATAACTGATACTGCATAGCGACTGCCGCCACGTTAGTGCTGAGGTGCGTCTTCCACGTAACATTTCCGCTGTGCTCAGTTTCGGAACGCCCACGCCAAATTTACGCATAGGCAATTGGCACAACACAAATATCAGCGGACTTTGTGATGGATTCTGAGAAGCGTCAATTCCGTAAATATTTATTGCCGTGTCAGTAAATAAAGGCCGCAAGAAAATTTTTTAACCTAATTCAGATGAAGTTGATGAAAAATTCTGGGTATAACACGGAAATAAGTACGTAATTTATAGAGGTCATGTAGTATTGTTAGAAGATTTAAATCTAGCAGGCTACATACGACAGGCTGAACATAGCCTAGGAATGCGGGAGACGAAACCGTGCTAGGGAAGTCTCTTGTAAAACGCCTACTTGCACGGGTAAAAAAGTTGGAAAATGACTTTAAAATACCTCGCAAGTAGACGGGTTGTCTGGATGGAAATTTGATAAACCTGGCTCGGAATCGTGTATCATGAGGAGCTTTGTCGAATCTTTGGGTTCTGCTACCATAATGCAACTGACGTGTATTGTCGCATGAGATGCATTACTTAGCCTGTTTCTTGATACGTAGCATTTGTTATGAATGAGAGGACAGTTGTCTTCAATTGCGCCTTTGGGAACAAACCTGTGCCAGTAATAAGCCTGTACGCATAATAAGCCTGTGCCTGTAATAAGCCTCTGCCCGTAATAAGCCTGTGCCTGTAATAAGCCTGTGCCCGTAATAAGCCTGTGCCCATAATAAGCCTGTGCCCGTAATAAGCCTGTGCCTGTAATAAGCCTGTGCCCATAATAAGCCTGTGCCCGTAATAAGTCTGTACCTGTAATAAGCCTGTGCCCATAATACGCCTGTGCCTGTAATAAGCCTCTGCCCGTAATAAGCCTGTGCCCGTAATAAGCCTGTGCCTGTAATAAGCCTGTGCCTGTAATAAGCCTGTGCCCGTAATAAGCCTGTGCCCATAATAAGCCTGTGCCCGTAATAAGCCTGTGCCCATAATAAGCCTGTGCCAGTAATTACTCTCGAAACAACTTTATAGAATTTCTTGAAACTTGTTACGAAAACCGGGCAATGAGAACCGCACAAACGTATTGCTAAAATTATGAAATCATAAATATAACAAAACGACTTCCGTACCAACTTCTGAGTTTAGATTGGCATTGGTGGCATGTGATATGGGAGTCTGAAATTTGATGTGTAAATATGTCTCTAAACACGCGAGCGTAAAGCGCTTTGTAGAACGTTACGTAGCTGTATGTAATTTCCGCAAAACCCTTATTAAGCTTGCCGATTGATGCAGAAGCATTTCAGACAACCAAGTGATATATTGGACGCAGACTTGTCGTGATGTTTGCTGTGTCCATACAATACATATGTGACAGCTACAAATATGTTTGACAGTACGAAACTGTCAAACATATCTGATCCAGTGTGATTTGGAAATATTGCTTTCCTTCACTTACAGAAGTGTGACTTTGTCAGTTACTTCTTTTACTGTCATTTTGAATCTTCTGTAGGAACCGATATGGCATAGGTACAGGTTTTTCCCACGGTTCCTTTTCACCCTGCAGTCAGATTTACAGTATGCGTGTCTGTGTCTATGTGTCTGTATCTGTCTGTGTCTATGTGTCTGTATCTGTGTCTCTGTCTATGTGTCTGTGTCTATGTATCTGTCTATGTGTCTGTGTCTATGTATCTGTGTCTGTGTATGCGTCTGTGTCTATGTGTCTGTGTCTGTCTGTATCTGTGTCTGTGTCCATGTAAGTGACCTACAGGATCTGTCCTCGGAAGGAGTCTCCTTACGACTGCTCGCATCCAAAATGTATTGTACTCAGTCACTTCTCATTTCCTACAACTGGTATCAGCGAGTGCAAATAATACTTTTGAGGGGCGAATCCCATGAATTTACCAAGAGGGTTGATGTGGGTGTATATCGTGCTATAGGGTCTGCATAGTACTGAATGAAAATGCTAAATAGAACGACAATGGGGAGAAGAGTCCGAGTGCAAACGTGAAGGGTGAATTCACAATGAGTTATTGCCTCTTGACCTGCTCAATTGTGTTATGCCAACTAACAGAGAGAAGGGTGCCCCCCTCATGGTGATATGCTATATTTTCGGAAATCACCCATATGTTCGTATATATGTCGGCCAACCTGTGTTTTCGTCACCAGAAGCTATACTACTAGCCTGTGTTCTAGTTAAACAAATGATATAACTTTAAATGTAGACTAATATTCTACAGTACTAAATTTCTCGAGAAGCTATTAATAGCTCAGGAAGCCAAGAAAGTCTCTGCCTGGTAAGGAATACGAAGGATCTTTACCATTTTAACAGCAGCCCGCAACTAGCCTTTTCCCCGATCAGAATCGCTCAAATCCGGAACCTCATATATTACTTATTTGAAACTTTTCAATATTATCTTCGAATTTACGGCGTGTTTTCGGAATTATTCCTTTCTTTTAGGGTTAGCTACCAAAATCTTGCGTGAATTCCCATTCACTCTCACTCGTGCTCAAAGCTTTGTCTAACTTGTTTCCCTTACTTGCATCATTCTGAACGAAGTCATTAACAACGATTATAAATCATAAAGCTCATAGTTCTGCATTTTTCTATGATGTGTCACTATTCTTCCATTTCATGTCCAAATATTTTCCTCAGCAAGATATTTTGTAAGTTCTTGTCCCAGTGTGAGGCAATTGCCGTTATGAGTGCTTCAGTATTTATGCTTTAGGTAGAGTGGAGTTTTTTGAGCCGAAAAGTAGCAAGTATTTGCCATATTTATTCTTCTCTTAATTTCTTTGAGAAGGTTTAGTATCGTTCATTAACACGTGAACATTTCCACAGTTTCAAAGGATGGGTCGATTTGAGACATAGAAGAATAATCTCACATCATGGACATGTTAAAGCTGTACATGACATCCTTTCCCTAACAAACATTTCATAGTAAGAGCTGACATGCTTTCCGAATGATGTATGAAAAATCCTTACTGTAACGGATTATTATTTCCTGCTGTTTCAGTGCCACTATTTTTCCAACTAATCTAATTTAGCCTTATACCTTATTTCAGTTTACTAACCTACAGAGACACCAGACATTCCAGTTTATACCACACCTCATGTCCGTGCTATGTAGTTCCCTACTATGCGTTCAAGTCCAATGAAATATATACGGTAGGGAATTTTTAGCCGTACGCCCATCTCTTACGCTGAGGGCCCAAGCTTGGTCTGCTGTCCGCCTTGGCGTATTCATTATGTTCACAGGTACCGGCCACAACTTCATCCTGTCTTCTCTGTCTACAACCAGAAGCGTGCTATGACGCGTTAACAAGATACCCACTTAATATGAAATGATAATACAAGTAATAATAGTAATAATAATAAATATATAAGACCAGCAGCAATAATTGGAACAACAAAAATAGGCTGTGTGATTTAAATTTAAGTGATATAAAATGAACAAGTGAGGCAAAATCTTAAGGTATTTACATCGCGCTAAATATTAGCAAATTTAATATTATCACCTGTTAGCTGGTGTCTAATTTAACGTGTATCAAAACCAAAAGACTTCTCCTTGATCAATTGACTACTGCCTGGTAAGTGACTTAACGTGGAACATAACGTAACGGCAATAAAACCTGTACTCCATTACTATGGCATTAGACGTAAGCCTACATTTAGCGATGCAGGTATGACAGATTTCGACTGAGATATTTTAAAATTAAGTAAAAGTGAAAGAGATATTGAATGGCTCTGTAGATGGAAGTTAAGATATATCTCCAATGATATCCGGAATATTAATTTAAGTAAGACTCTCCCTCGGCCTTCAAAACCCCTGACTGTCTTCGATTTGTGATTATCTTACCATCTTTTTAATGTCTGCATTTGAAACAGTGTCGATTAATAAAGCACAAACAGTGGATAATAGACATCAACATGTGTACACTTGGGGTGACCACATTCACTTCATTATTTACACTGCTGTTAGCCCCACTGTCACATTCAGGGTCTTTTGACAGTGCGTTTGTTTGAAAGAGACACGTGTTGAGGGTCACCATTCAGGTGACATCGTCAGCGCTGGTGCGATTTCATTTCGAGTTAACCGCATCCAAATAGACGCGTGTTCAAAGCCAGGACTCAGTTATTATGCATGTTATTGAGACCGGATCGGACAAGCTGTGTGTCGAGCTATAAGTTACCGCTAAGTTAGTCTGCATAGATCTCATATTGAACATGCTTACAGGCCTGAACTGAGAACTTCCTGTTGCACGTAGCCTTTTCAAACAACATCAGTTTCGAAGATTCGGGTTTTATGGAATATTACACCGTGTCAGTTGACAGGCTAAATTAGTGCAGGTTACCGAGGTTTCGAAGGATCGCAGTGCATCCATTTCATTGTCGTGTTGTCCAGTCTTTCTCGGAGTGCTTGACCCTGAAGATTGTGTTGCTACCGTCCATCTCGGAACATCGACAACCATTAATCGACACAGCAAAACTTCCCAGAACATCAGCATTCTAAATTTGAAAATTTTTAAAACCCTCATTTTGTATTGATGTCCATTCTCTTCTTACTTCCTAACCTTTACATTCAAAGATCCATTTAAACTCCCGGCTCACAAAGACCGTCTCACTATATACTTTACTTCCCTTGGCCTGAGACATCACCTTCTTGTGTTCAACAAACATTAGGTTATACGTCTGCGTATTATTTGCGTCTTAACGTTTTAGGTGAGAAGTCCAAAGAGAATCGATTGTGTTTTGAAGTGCAGCAGACATTTTCAGGATTTACTGTGCTGTTTATTTCTTCGTGAATATAATTTTGATTTCTTACAGTTATTGCCAGATATTTCAAATTTGCCATATTTTCGAATAATTTATTATCTGCTTATAATGATGTTGCAGTCCAATTGTAGCAAGTGTTTTGCGGTGATCCACAGTTGTCATACTTAAGCTTCTTCATTGCCTCCAGTCCACATATCTGGATATGGTACTGTACTGCGGTTTGCGGCCGGGCCCGATGTTAGGATGTGGGCTTGGGATTAGTAACAATTAGCACGGCAGCTGCATTCAGTAGTGCTGTGTGACCCCGACGCTTCAGGCTACACCGCGACCACAGGAATACAGATCTGTCCACGGGAATCGCCTTTTTTTCTTGAAATACATTTTCGAGTTTTTGTGTCATTGTTCAGTTAGAAATACAGTGCGCTATCACAACAAAATCCTGTGACAGGTGCAACACATTCACAGTAACTTACTGAGCCTGGCGTTTCAACGCCTTTTCTACGACATTTCACATTTTGTCCATATTCTCAGTTACGATTGTCCAGTCCATAGTTCATTGAAGACTATTAGATATATAATATTGGTCGTGCATCTACGCTGGAGTATCGCAAGTGCTAATGACAGTATGTGATTTTATTTACAAGTGTCAAAAGACAGAAACTGTGTGCAATGTGGTGCAGGTACCAAGATGTCTACTATAGACAAGTGGAAGACACCATTCAGTAAACATTGTGGACATCAGGAGCAGTAACAGCGACACAACACTAACTGAGACGGAGTTGCTACAGTGTATTTCACTCGATTAATGCTTGCAACCATTCAGTTCTGAATCACGTATCTGCGGTATCGTGGCATATTTGGCCATGCTATGTTTCAGGCACTTACTCACCGCCATCAAAACAAATAGTCCAGGGCTCAGTTTCAGACCAGCCTGTGTGGTATTTGTGGTGGACAGAGTGGTTCTAGAATAGGTTTGTCTTCGAGTAACTCCATCTTCCCCTGTCACTATTACACCAGCTGTGTTCCATACGCATTCATTTATCTATCACCGACTCTGTATGACTTTCGCAGTTGATATCGTCGTTAAATGCTCGTAAAATGCCCACAAAAAAATTTCGTGTCGTGTAAATTATAGACAGTAGTTCTTTGCCTGATTAACTCCTGAAAATGGAGACATGTTTTCCTAAAGGCAGTTAACTGTTTGCCACTAGACAAGGCGTCATATGCTAGAATATTAGTCTTTATTAGCACCTTTGTTATTTATCGGTTGTGCATGGCTGTGAAGTTAAGGAGGTAAAATAGTTTGGACGTGCTTGAGATTGGGGTGTTGAGAACACTTGAAACCCTGTGACAACAGGATCGTAGAATTCGGAAACAGTTTGTGTGTTTGGATTCTTAGACATGCTGGACAATAAAGGAATAAGAATTCTCTTCACAATAGGTGGAAGAGATATTTCTCTTGCCCACACACTGGATGCCGATGGCTATTTATGCCGGGGCGTGAAGTTGACCACTCACCTCCATCTAGTACGAACGTTAAGAATTCGTTGATTTGGATCTTCCTTCACTCAAACGTCGTTACAGTGTAGTGCCTAAGTAAGCCGAAGGACAGCTTTACATTAACGGTATGGTGAACAAAACTGCGTTATGACGAGATACATACTTAGTACGCTTCATCATATCGTATCAGAATGATAAAACCAAGGTGAATGAGATGGGTGGGACATGTGGCATGAGTTGGGAGAGAATTTGTACAAACTTATAGCCAGAATTCCTGCAGAGAAGAGACAGTGTGGGATACATGTTAGGTTGGATTGTACTGTTGAAGTAGGCATGAATGGAGTGGGCTGTGGCGGCTAAAAACTACCAGATATTGAAGAAAAATTATTTGGATTTGAATTAGATTCCTTCTCCTAACAGCTGTGCGTTGGATAAAACAATGTACGTACATTTTACTGCTCCGAAAATTTCCGTATGTTGCTTCTAGGATAGCAAGAGCTTTCAAAAAAAATAAGTGTTTCTTTGTATGACCCTTCTGTTGTGTTCCTTCATGAATCGAAATCGTTCGGAAAGGAACTCATATTGCCTTATTCACTGAATTTTCTTTCAAATTATTTCGCGAGGATGCACGTTTGGCATAATTTAATATACTCCCCAAAATTTGACTGAAAAGACTAAGGAGAAAACGAAAAATCACCCTCAGGAAACCGGTAGCTTGACACACATTTGATTAATGAGTGTGTCAGGAACATACAAACCCTATGCCCTTTTTCGTAACCACCACGACAAGAAAGCGTGTATTGGAACATGGAAGCTCCACTAATTCTGTCGCATAGTACTGGATGAAGGTGAAGGGTCAGCTTCACCCGTCTGCTGTTTTCAACCTATGAACAATCCTTCGGTCCTCACACGATAACAGACCCAGTCAGTATATTCCCCTTGCCACTCATTTCATTGTATTCATGTAAATGACACATAAGTTAAATGTGTACAAACTAGGAGACTGTCAGACTATGAAGTCATAAAACTGAGTAATAAAAGGTTGTTGACGTGTGTGGAGATCCAGAGTGGAAAATTAAAATGTTTGTTAACTGTGATTTTAGTCCAATTCCATTTCTAAGAACATGGGCCTATGATATCAAAATGCTGTCACGAAATTTGGTATGAAATTCTGTCTTATCAAATCCGCCCCACCTGCTGAATTTATAGTGTTCTACAGTCATTACTAAATACAAATGTAAATTTATGTAGAGTGTAAAATAGTTAGGCTATGGGGCAGTTTGTATTTAAGTTTCTTGGATAGCAACAAATAGTGGATTATAAGAACTGGGAATATGAAATTTGATATGATGACATGATATAAAGATTTCTATAAATGATAAAGGTACTACTGTTCCTAAGTCAACAATTAGGGACATGGAAAAAATGCAAACATGAGGTTGTATCCAGGAAATGTAACATCGAATCTGTAATGAAATGAAACTAATTGCCCCGAAATAATAAGCATAATAATAATAATAATAATAATTATTATTATTATTATCATCATCATCATCATCATCATCTTCTTAAGAGTAAATTTTCGGCGTACTGAGCCATGCTGTAGGTCGTAAATTGCATAATTTTCTTGGAACAAGCCACAATATTTAAAACAATATTAACAAGAAGGAACTTTTAGAATTCTTTTCTGTTCTAAATTTGGTTGCGTAAGGTTTGCTGGAAATTGTTGTACATAATTAACAGTAAATTGATCACGTATTCTGTCACCAAGTCTCTAAGACGAAATCCTTGCTATTGATTCAAAGTGGAAGAGAGAAGTGAACTGATTTTAGTCAGCGAAATTGAAATTCCTGTTTTTTTAAAACGTAAAATGTAGTCTTCCGACATATAACGTACATTTCTTTTCATTCTTGTTTGTATAAACACTGTTATAGATCATAGGTCTCCTGTTATCAACAGTTACAACGAGAATTCATATGTTCGTTTATGAGACGTGACAGTGTGTCATTTTATGAAGCGAACTGTACTTGCAGTCTACGGTGCTGATTGGTAATGAGGTTAAGCTAAGCCTTGGTAGTGCAGTAGCATTCAGGCTGATGGACGGACGTGGAAATAAGCTCTACCACGGCTACAGTAATTACTAATTAGTGCACCCTTTCTCACCCTCTTCCCCCACCCTTAGCACGTGTGTAACTGGGTCCTTTTTCTCTGCCGCCTCTGCCCCACGTCCCGTCTTCCATGCAATTCACCCACAGCTTTTACAGCATTTAAACCATCTTTCAGTAATCTCGGTTGCAGTGATGCTAGCGGCCTTTGCTGAAATAAACTCACATCTGGAGTGTAGTGGTTAGGGTAAGCCCACTAACAAACTGAGATTGGCGTAACAGAGGAACTAACATCATGACACAGGCTTTCCAATAAGAAACAGATGGTTGCTCACCTGTTCAAAAAAATTAATCCGTTTTGAGACCCGTAGTTTTGTTACCATATTCACAGTGTGGGCTTAGTTCATCTGAGCCGATTCTAAGCAACTTTAATTTTTCCGAGTTCATTTATTATCGTTTAATATGGTTTTGAATATTCCAAGCAGCCAATTTCCTTGAGTTTTTTCCCGCCAAAATATCAAATACGTCACCCATGCATTTTAAAAGCAAGATTTGTCTCGCTCACGTCATGTCTTTTTGACCTGACAGTATTAAGTGAAAATTAAAAATTGTCACGCTCCAAATTATGTAATTTCTCCCGTGCCTCTTCACTTTGTATAACTCGCATCCAAAAATTTGTTGTTCACTCTCCAATACTATCCACCATCTGTTCTCTAACGAAAGTTCGAGACTGTTCTTTAAATCGATTCATAGCAACTTAACATTAAAATGTAACAAGTCACAAAATATTCGTAGCTAAACAATTCAGGTGTGTTCGTTGACGTCGCTTCTAATACTGCTAATTGTTGAATTGCGATTTTGTTCCTCTTGTACTCTGTGTGCAAGCAGGTAGAGCCGACATTAAGGGATATAAAGAAACGCAAACAGATTCAGCGACTTCGTGTTGCAAGACGGCATTGCGTAGAATTGGCTTTTGTTTTACTGTAGCTAAAATTGTAGGATTAAGGAAGAAATTGTCTTGCCGTGCCATGTGCATATCCTTTTTCTCTGGTCTGTTTGTTCGAAATATTTTCGCCCCTGTAGATACTAACGAGTTGCGATTAAAAGATTCTCGAAAAAAAAAAACCTTTAGGTTTTCATTCTGCGTTTGTCCGCTTTTAGACACAGTTGTAATAAATCGACACAGTTTAGTAAAACAACCTGTAGAAATTTCAAGTAATTTTTTCATTGAGTCTGAAGTTCTAAATGCAGAGAGACGGACTGACAGACGCACCATTCACATAAACGCAATCTGAATTCCACAACAAAACAAATAATAATAATAATAATAATAATAATAAAGCAGTTGTCAACATGGCCTCTTGCGTCTCTCATTCTTTTAAAATTATATATCATATGTTTAAGATAAAAGTACAGTAGGCCTGTAGGCTTTCATGTGAAGAACCTCAAACTTGAGCCAGAAAAGTAAGAACCACGAAACAAGTGGCATTTTTATCGAGTAACGTCAGAATTTTTCAGAAACATTAATCAGATTCGTACCTTACATAATACAAGAGCACAAAAAATGCAAAGAACAAAACTGTTTGTCTTCTCCAGCTTAGTAAAATATAGCATCTTTACTTGGGACATCCCGTTGTGATTAAGGTAGACAAGGTGTAAGGATAATAGCCATCAGCCACAATTTAATTCTTCTAGCATGTAGTATGGTTTTAATGCGACATGTTTCGTTTCATAAACAATAAGCCATCTTCAGGCTGATAAAACACCAAATAAAAATTGTTATGTAAACCGCTTTATGTTATTTTACATCACAGTTGAGTCTGAATTTCAGAAATATCATTAACTGTTTGAAAAGCCGAGAACAATAAAGTCTTCAAAATTGCACTATTTTCAGAGAGAAGCGACAGAAATGATAAGTTGAAAAGTTATGGTGTTAAAATAGTTAAAATTAGAATTAGTAATCTGGTTTTTTTATTGTTACACCGTGCATGTTGGGTGTTGTGGCAGCATGCTGCCACAACACCCAACTTGTACAACGAAATTAATCTGTGACTATTTCTAATGTGACTTTAGCAAGGAATATATAGCTCCCTGATAATGGTCTTAGGACCGAAATATGTCGGAGCGTTTTTAATGTTTTAATGTGTAAATTTTATAAATTTTATATATGTGCAGTGGTTGGTGTAATAATTGTGTAGTAATCTGGTACTTCGAACTGAGAAAGTACGTTTTATTTTTGTGATATTCGATCTTGGGGAGTCGTTATGTATATATATATATATATATATATATATATATATATATATATATATATATT
>Ga0123354_10015249_pt1 | contig 11994 bp, 8 predicted proteins | sample TergutLab28metaG_2_FD_97872 | JGI IMG/M metagenome (GOLD analysis project Ga0123354, IMG submission 97872) | Labiotermes labralis P4 segment gut microbial communities from Petit-Saut dam, French Guiana - Lab288 P4 | ecosystem: Host-associated > Arthropoda: Insects > Digestive system > Gut ... | reverse complement strand
TGTATGTGTATGTGTATGTGTGTGTATGTGTGTGTGTGTATGTGTGTGTATGTGTGTGTGTATGTGTGTGTGTGTGTGTGTGTGTGTGTATGTGTGTGTGTGTGTATGTGTATGTGTGTGTGTGTATGTGTGTATGTGTGTGTGTGTGTGTATATATATATATATATATATATGAGAGAGAGAGAGAATGAGAGTATAGGAGGTAGAAGGCAAGCCTATAACAAATTCGAGGCATTCGCCTGGCAACTCCGAGGAAACCGAGAGCTCCTGTGCAACACAAGCGGTACACCGACCGCGATTCGAAAGGCATCTCTTCAGAAGATGGAGAAGCAATACTAAGCGCGACATGCAGTTATTTTGTGCAGAACTGAATGCAAGAAACCGGATATAATTTTGAGTAAGAATAAAACGAATATTATACAACTTTCGAACAAAATTTTCATGAAAGATAATATTCATAAGCCATATACAGACCGATATGAATCAAATAGAATTGATATTAAGGTCTTGCACTTTATGGCGCTATACATTCTGGTGTTAAATGCTTATGGATTCTAACGTTTCGGCGTGCATACTCTCTGCTCTTCTACCCTGAAGATGGAAGCTATATATTCCTCCGAAACCTTGGCACATCTACCAGTCTGCAAGATGTCGTAATAACTTCACTTCAAAAATTTAATTCCACCGGCAGTTTTATGTAGACAAATGACCGGGTTCTGAAGGCCTAACGTCTGTAGACGGACAAACGTTGCCTTTCTCACTTGCCCCATTCGGAGAACACATGCTTTGAGAAGCTACAGTTGGTTGCCAGACTACATCAAGACATCCAGAAGCAAGTTATTCCGTGCGCATGTCAACCAGCAGTGGATAGCGGCTATAGAAATCGGCTCCTCGGGAAGTTGGTGTCGGAGTTGCAACAAAGTTACAAATGTCAGTTGTGTCTTAGTACTTCAATACGAGCAATACCGTGTAGCAGTTACGCTATACACCTGTACGTGTTACGAATCGCCCGAATACTCCTAATCCATACATTCCTCATTCTCTTGGTATTAATGCTGGCATTGCAGCATAACCGCTTTTTCAGAATCCTAACTTCCCTTCTTGCTTGATTAAGACTGAATCAACTTTGACGATATACGAGTTCCTTTATTGAAAACCCGTTAGGTAAGTTGAGTATCATTTTAGGTGGGCTACGTGAATACCCTGTCATGTAGTATAACTGCTATAGCAGTGGTGAATTTACTAACCTATCCGCATCCCTGGCTGGACCTCCTTGCTTGAGGAGTGGAATGTATTTTGGAACATGCTATGGTATTACACGCTATAACTTTCTAAGTAAGCGCCTAGATGCGGCACAACCTTACTAGTATTTAGATTATTATATAATGAAATGCCTTATAGACTTGCTGACACACTTCAGGCCAAGCAACCTGCTTGCTTGTCGGCATTTCCAGCTCCACTAATGACAAATTCCAGTTTGACTTCCCACAGAGTTTCTTTCCATCACAAAAAATGTAGGTATCACGACATTGACAAGGAAAGAGTGGGATAGTGGTGAATTACATTGTCTTTCTATATGGACAGAAGACGGTGTTTTAACTCAAGGCAGGAGTTGCACTGAGGCGGAGAAAACGATTATATCACTGAAATTATGATTTTTTTTAAAATTTTATGGAACATCCTGATGCAACACTTTTACAGCTGGAAGAAACTTTTGAGGGAACTTTTTTGCAAATAACCCACTGGATAGGAATATCGGTCATTTTTTTTTGGAATTGTCCGGTTTGAATCCCAACAGCCCTTTGGTAGTTATATTCGAATTCTCAACAACATTTCCGTGAAGCCATTTCAAAATAGGTCACGACCACTCCCTCCCACATCCCTTTCTAACTCACAGGAACCTCGTCCGACTCTACACAGCCTCGTCAGCTGAAACTATATCGTAAAATAATCGGAAAACAAGTCAGTGGTTTCCAGTCTCATATTAAATCCCAACTGATTCTCGTCACTCCTGCTTTGTATTCGTCAGATTTCGACTGTAGTTCTTGGCCTGATTTCAGATATTCCGTCATGCTGTTTTCAAGTGGTTCCCCCAGTACTGCAGTAGCAGCTTTTTAAGGCGACAGCAGATTCATACCATATCCTTCCAAATTTATCATTCATTAACTTCTTCCCGTCCTACCTACATAGTCTGGGCACTCCGTAAAGGGTTAGTAAAAAACTGACACGTTTCATTTCTTGAGGGCTTACGAAGTGTCTAGGATTGATTAGGAGCGACAGAGAAATTACCAGTTGTCATGCACACAACACTAAGAGCGCTTATTGCTGTTTTATCAGTGGAAACTGCTGCTTGCTTAATCACACAGTTTTCCACGACCAACCTGTAACTGTGTCCGCCACGGATGGTGTTAGCTGCTGTCTTCTCAAAAGGCTTGCTGTCTGTATTCCCTTGTTTAAACTTACAAAAGACCGCCAGATTGATTTATACGAGATGGAAGGTTTAATTTGGCGGCTATACGAGTGTTTCATTTCAAGTAATGTCAACCGTGTTTTATTTTATTTATTCAAATAAACTTAACAAACAAGATAAGGGTGTATTCTTCTAGCGGAATACATATATTTTTCCAAAATCGGTTAAATAAATGAGCTTTGATTTCTCGAAACTGGCTGAATTAAAAAAATATATAAATAGACGCAAGATACTGTTTTTTAATATCTATAAATCCTATTTCGGATGTATGTTCATGTGGCTGTCACAAAACGAAAGTATTTTATATTTTAGACGCTGCTTGGCCTCCAGTCTCAATTAGGATAACAACAGTGTCACTGTATCTGATACTTATCAAAACATTTGTCGCTATAATTAAAATGTTTCACTGTGCGAAATATAAATTAAGTAAAGAGTAAACCATAAAATAACTCTTGAGTGTACTGGATATTGGGCGACCGAACATGTGACACTGAGAGTTACAGTTTCGTGTTCATTTCACACGTACATAACTTTAGCATCGATAAACTACTTTAAATTTATGTGACATATTTTAAGTTGGTAATAATGACACTGCCATACATTTAGTGTCAGCAGCTACATTTGGGGGATGGCTGTATTCAGCTAGCGATCTTGTAGCTTGAGGGCAGTTTCTTTTCCATCTTGACACCTCCGAAGTCGTGCTATTAATGTGTGGGAGAACTTCTGGATCCTTTCTCTCACTTTTCTATGCCTGTTAATCTCGATGATTGGGTTATATTTTCCTTGCCGTCGTTGTGAAAAGTATACATAATTTTGGTTGGGAAACGTCGTTGTAGACGTAGGGGTACGTTCGAGAACAAAAATGACAATTCATTTGATAATCTTGTTTTGCATGGATTACTTCTTCCGGCCTGTTTCGAATCAGAGCTAATTTTTTAACGTAACCCGCATGTACTTGGTGACATAAATTCCGGATTCAGGAAGAGTCCTCACTGCAAAACCCTTAACAACACGACAAACATTTTATTCTCAAGCGATTTTCCAACCCCGAGTCGTAGTTTTCGTTCAGTCGAAGTCCGGAAGCGCAATTCAGAGCGAGGCCAACGTGATCGACTCTTTCATTGATACTAGACCAGAGCTGTCTCGCTGTGGTGTAGCACCCCTGGTTTCTTCTGTTTCCCTTTTCCTACATTTATTAAAGACATTAATAACAAAATATGGATGCTGCTGATAATGATAATAATCATATTATAATAATGAGGAGGAGGAGGTGAATAATAATAATAATAAGTGTAGATATAATAATTGTTACTTTTCGTACATTACCGCAATACTATTCTGGTATTCACACTGTGACATTTGAGGAAATGCGATATTGTATTTAGTTAATGCCAAAAGTATAAAAATGTAAATGAGAGTAACAAACAAGAAGAGTGAGAAAAGGAAATGGCCGACAATTAAAAGAGTGACGGAAAGATGGGTATTAAAAAGAAAGCAAAATTTAAGTACAGGATTTGACGTTTTAAAGTAGGTCGATTCAGCCATGGAACATGTAGTTGTATTTGTATGTAAGTAAATGCAGTTGCAAACAGTGTTACTTTACTTACGGCATGACTTTTATGACATATTTGACGTTCATAGGGCAGTGCATCCTAATATTATTTCTATAGTAAAACCAACTCGATGCGCCAGTGTATCAAATTTATTTTATTTTGTAATGACACTCTACATGTTTCGGACGGTCTTTCCGTCCATCATCAGGATTTCAAGATTGTACATACAGCAACAGGCATTTGTCAAACAGATACTGCTGTCTGCTTGCTAGCAAGACCGTCCGAAACATGTAGAGTGTCATTACAAAATAAAATAAATTTGATACACTGGCGCATCTAGTTGGTTTTACTATAGAAATTAAGTACAGAACTTTTTCTTTTATATTCATAAGACGCGAAATAATGATTTGTGATGTTAAACAAGTTAAAGAAATTTACTTTTTGACACTTACCATTTTCTTTATTCATCATATAGTTTTGACTTCTCGTCCATTTCAATTAACGGCCTGTAATAAGTGCATTTAAGCTTAATATCTTTTGTTTAAGTTAATCGTGTCATTATTGCGTTCAGTGAAGAAATTTCCACACTATATCTCCAAATGACATGCCTGTTACTTACACCTGCATTCCGTGGAACCTTATTAATATGTGTCTCGCCGCTCAGCCCTAATGCACTCGATATGGAATTGGCCACATATGTAATTTAAATACAAAATTAATTACGTCGAATTCGGCTGTAGGGCCTATCAAGCTTCCTGTCCACTAGACTGCGGAGACCCTTTCTTTGAGGTAAAATGGCCGGATATTGTAACATCACTTCATCTAATGGCAGAACTATAAATGTTAAGAATACGCCTCCTACACGACTTAAAGTATTTTACCTTTCATAACATTTGATTCATTAAACCTCTTAATTCATTAAAAAAAAGAATGGTAAGGAGAAGGCGCGTGGGGAATCTAAGCACAGAGAAGCTGAATGAGACCAGAAAACAAGAATTAAGTCGCAATGAAGAAGGTGGATGTTACAAAGAATTCCTACGGTTCCAGTACTGGAAAAGAATTTCGTCGGATTTAACGAGTTCTGATAACAGTCATCACCGAAAACAACGTCGATGCTCAGCCTGTACTTCTAACACACCGTAATTCTTTGAACAATTGTTGTTCCTGTACGGGTTGTCGAAGTAGGTGATCAGGTACTGGGAAAATTGCTGTGTAATTATGTAAGGCAGTGGACTGATGAAGAGAATGGCAGGTGGATGGAAGGAAGCAGATTCATCGTGAAAGACCACTGCAAAGTTCTTTGAACCGTGTACACTTCTCTCTGGGGTGATAATAGACTACATCTGGCATTATATTTGGCAAATTCAGTGCCGGGTTCGTGACTTCGCGAATTCCAAAGGAAATAAGTGTCAGCCGCATCGAATAGAAAATAATTAACTGATATTATTTAACGACGCTCTTTCACATGTAGACGATACAGCGTGTAACGGGTTTGGAAGATCGTCGTAAAAGTAAGTGCAAATTTTAAAGAAGGCAGTCATGGACATTTCAATGCCTAATTCCCTCTCCTGTCCGGATGGCATAAAGGAAACACAGAAACCTCTGTCGCGGTAGGCGGCATTTCCGCTAAGATTCGAATTCAAATTACGAGTAGCTCCTAAAGTCCTAAGCTGTTCCCAACATTTCGTGCAGTAGAATTTCTTCATCAAGGTATGGATTTATTGCGATTGCGTACGAGACAATCTACATCAACGACTGGACAATATCATTCCGCCGATGCCATTTTCCTGCACGTAACACGTAATTTTCCCTATGCGTTAGCACCACACGATTTAACCTTTTGACCCCTAATGTCAACTATAGTGGTCGTACCGCACCGCTAACCTCTAAAGTTGCATTTTATATATTTATTCAGCAAATATAGGTACTGAATATTTTAAACATGGTATATACTCTCCGTTTCTTTCTCTTCAAAATGCATTTCGTTTCATAATTCTAACTTATTTGGTTCCTGTTTTATTCACGTTTTATATACAGGGTGTGCTAAAATTAGAAAAAATAATTCCGGCGTCAAAAGGTTAAAGGGGAGTTTGTAGTGGTCGTTAAAGTAAAGTTCTACGCACTGTTAACATAGAAACTGGCTTTTCCGTGAGCGGTCAGATTCAACGCTCCCACTGTAGGGCAAGGAGCGTCGCCTGTACCTATTACACAGGCTCAGTATGCACCACGTGGTGTGAACAGAATCCTGGATGCATAGTCCATAATATTCCTTCGTACTGTCCTAGATTACATGGCGTGCTTTGCAACGTCTGTTCGTCGTAACTGTCTGCATGTTTCTTATTAGCTGACATCACTCAACGGATTGCAACTAACTTCTTATGCAAAGCATACACCGCACATTGCGAGTTTTATTGTGGCCAATACTGACACACTTTAGAGTAAACCTCACAATAAGACAAAATTGACAATGGTGTTTCTGGTGAACAAAATTGGAACACGAGGTGAAATAAAGAGCCCTGTAAACATCTACCACTTTTTTTTTAAAATATTCCGGGAAGGTGAATATTTAAGAAATGGGAACAAAAAATATATTTGTGGTTGTGAGGTTGTGACGGGCTCCAGCCAACTCGGAATTTTGTCACGTTGTGAACTGTTACGAAAACGTGGTCTATACAGGGCGAGAGAATGCCATGTAAGTGTTCACAGTGACAGTTTTGGAGACTATAGAGTCGACTGTCAAATCCAGTGATGTAGGCAGAATTGCAGCGGACTAATCTGGCAAACAGTGTACTCAGTGGAGCACAGTGTTTCTTCAAAAGCTATCAGTTGCTCAGCCAGTAAAATTCCTCACGTACTGTAAAACCCGAACGTTCTTTACGTTGTTCGTAAGAACCCGCCGTTGGTCGCATTCCTGGGCCAGATAACACCAACCCACACTTTCGCAATCTGTTTCCTCCAAATTATAGGCACATTTAGAAAAGTTTCAGAAAGCTACCCTTAGCATGGTCATGTTCATCCGTCTGTCCGCATGAGACAGTTGAGCTCCAACTAGAAGACTTACCGTGAAATTTTATATTGGGTATTTTTACAGATTTTTTTCAGAATATTCACCATTTATTAGGATTGGAAAAATATAACATGCATGTTACATAAAGACCTACTTAAGTTTATGATAATATGTCGCCCAATTTCACTTGAGTTATTAAAAGTTTCATGTTAAAGTTCTGAAAAAACAAAACACAAATCCTTCCCCGAAAAATCATACCGTTTATTAGATAATTACAAGACAAATGACATAGCGGTGGGGGCAAAAGACAAGATTTCTACAAATATATTTCTTTTAACCTGACCAAATAATCCAGTGACGTAGTATCCGTATTGTTACGTCCAGTTACTTCCATTTGTCGTACACTTCCTCTTGGGAATTATGTGATGCCTAATTAAGGATAATATCCAAGTGCGATTTATTTGTTAAGTGTATGAATGTTAAGTTTGGTATTTAGACATATTATAAATATATCTACAAATTTTTTGTAAAATATTATAGGTAAATGAGCACAAAATATTTTAGTGGATTGAAGATTTGAGGTTATGTTTGAAAAATAAAGTTATCCTAAACGAAATTAGCGTAAACCTGTAAATAATAAATAGTTTAAATAAATACAACCGCAGGCCCTAATGATAGCAGTAACGTTCTGTAACAGTACGTTTCCAGTAGGGAACAACAACAAAGTATGTGAATTCGGTCGATTAAAAATATAATCGTCCAAGAACGGTTCATGATGAAAACATCCGAAGTGCCCTGTTGCCAATCTGTGTTACACGTACATTCCCTGTTTTATAGTATTACCCCCTCCAGAACTGGTCTTCTTACCAGCGATGTATTTCCTTCGGGGTTTCCAACCACTACCCGCCAAACATTTCCCCTCCCTACCATGCCAGTCGTCGCACCTTCCTGATTTCATCGCGCAAGCAGTACCCATTACGAAGCTCAGAATTCTGCATTTTTCTCCATCCTCCTGTTAATTCCTCGTTTTAATCTCGTCCAGCCATATAACACATCACTGTACCTAAGAAATGCCTGTTCTTCTGGATGGGATGATTGTAATAAGAGTCTTGTATGTAGTATTTCGCTGAAATAACCTGGAGAAAACTACAAAACCCGTGATTGCGGACCTTTCCCTGATTACATTAAAGCATTGATCTTCACAAAGAGAAGCCACGTACTTTATCAGTAAGCAACCTCTTCTGGTCCTGTTTTTGCTCTCTAGATAATGGCCGTCATATATTAATTGGGATTCCACAAATATAAAATTACTATACAAGCATGTTTAGTAACATTGTCATTCCTAAACAAATCTCAGCATGTAATATCAACAACCCTTGGTGTTTTCAGACAAGCCATCCCCGTTGTGTTTAAATACACGTGTAAATAAAGAAGGGTGTAAACTCAGTACAAACACAGCTTTATCTATAAGCAACACAATTGTGTTGCTTATAGAGTTGTGTTTGGACTGTTGAATTTATATTCTTCTTTATTTACAACCCTTTGCGTCTTAAATTTGATAATCAGAAACATAACTTTCCACTGCTCTTCTGGCCGTGTTAAACACTCAGACTTCGAAAATCGTGTGGATATGAAGGTCGTTCAGCCTTGCAGCAAGCAAGCTGGAACGAAAACTACTCACGACGTCCGCGAGTTACGGAGTTCTCTGTTCTAGACACTGAAATCACCATCATGTAGAAGACGTAGAAGATATTTAGAGAAATAAATGACCATCCCATCTAAACATTCTCTTACTCTTAACGTATGAATGACAGAATAACGTGATGTCGTGCGTTAGGATTTAACTTTAACATCGGGGTTCATTTCATTACAGCTATTTGATTTTTACCTTTGCTTTTAACGGCCACTGTGTTAATTCATAATTCTGTGCAAGAGATATAATTTAGTTTTAAAAAGCGTTTGTAAGGTACACTTTTTTTCAAATAGAATTATTTGCCTACTTGCAAATTCAAACACGGAATATTTAATTAGATTTCCAATAACAATCATAGAAGAATAACGAATGCCTGCTGTCCTCGCACTTCTAGCTTCACAAATGCAATATACTACTGAAAACTACAACCCAGTTTAAAGGAGTGTGTGCCAAAAGTGTTAACTTTTGGCACACTAACCACTATTCGAATTCAGACCCACTTGTCCTGTCTACCAACGGCTACTGATGTCCACATGAACTATAGTTTTTCGCTTTGGCTTTGTTGTGGAAACTTGGAGCACGTTTCAGGTGGTTGATTAATATTAATCAAAGTTTTTCTTCGTTGTTGGCTTTGCTTGACAGATAGTGTTAATGTGTAAATAACTCTAACTAATTGGAGGAGGAGAATAGAGGCGCATGAACAAATGAAAGGAAATTACGAAAGATTGGAACTATGAGCCTAACTTTACGCTTCCACGACTTCCAGTTTCTGTCTTACGAAATTTTAAGATCTTCATTTTCTTTGCACAAAGTGAAAGAAAAGTTCTCGGGTACATTCATTTAAATCGTTCCCTTTAGGACAGTTTCATACAAAAAGAAATATGTTTGGTCTGAGGCAGAAACTCATCTCACTATCTACAGTGTTAGAAGAAATGTGTCATTTTACTAGCGCAAATTCTGTGCATGTTTTGCTGTTTCGGTCGGTTGTGCTTTATATTAAAAGAAATTTAAACACCAAAAATGTGTTTAGAAACTTTTAAGTGCAAATTTTACATTTTACTTAAAGGGCAGAATTGTGGTACTACTTAGCGATTTACAATTGTTGGTTTACCTATTTAATAAACGTTTAGTTGAATTTGTGTTGTTCTATTTACAATTACTGGCCATAACACAACTAAACAATTCTAATTAACTAACGTAAATTCCCTTCTTCTTCTGAGACTGTGGCGCTTTTCGGCCCATTTTCGGGCCTAGCCTCCCCGATAACTAACACAATTGGTCACCTTGTTTTAAAAGTGTGTCCAAGGCAAGTGTCACAGTTTATTTGTATCCATTACTCACCTTTTGAAATTCTTCCCGGAAGGCTTGTGGAAATATACGGTGTAGGTGTTCATCCCAAGAGCGTTAATGTCAAAGTATGGAAGATTAAACCAAATTGTTGGGCGATGTTAATTCTGTGCAAACCAGGATTCAATATCTTCTAACATTCCAAAGAATTGTAGTCGCTTTACGAAGAAACAAAACTTTGCACTAACACTGTGTAAGTGTGAAAAAAAAATGACGATTTACTTTGTCTATTTAACTAACAGAACAGAGAACGGGTTTGCATGTATATCTCACTTCCATTTACACATATAAATAGTCGTGGCGACCCACGCATGACCACACAGCCACCCGCTACCTCTGCATTACTGAGCTTACTGAACGCTCTGCACCGGCTGCTGCTCCAACAGCTTGTCTCACTGCTTGCCGGAGGCTGGATTCGACTCCGCATGACTTTGGAGCTGTGGTCGCACCACTTTACTGCCTAATCTGTATAACTATATCACTGAAGTGAACGGGTGATACTTGCACCGTGGCATTGATTCCGCCGTGGTCAGAGCTAAGCCAGTCAGTGGTAAGAGAGGCTTTCTATCGGTACGGTACTCTTCCTACCGCAGATTAAAGAAACGGCTAAGTCGCAGTAATGAGGCATGTACAGTTTTACGTACAAGTGCGGAAAGTATGATTACATCTTAGACACTGAAGCTAGCTGAATCAAAAATACTGTAACAAAAAAGTGAAAAAGAAGTACAGTGTCAGTTGGCAATTAGAAAACGGCTTATCAACTAGCGAACTACACGGATCGCAGTCTTAGGTTAATATCGTCCCTATTTTAAGGAACCGGAATGTTCATTAGAGTGTTCACAACAACGTGCCACTTGCTCCTGAGTCACACTAATCCAGCTCACTTCCTCCCAGCCTATTTGTTTACGATCCACATTTACACTATCTGCTGCCACAAGCCTTGGTCTGCAAAGTGGTCTCTTTCCTTCAAGTTTCACCACCTGAACTCTCTGTGCACTGCTGCTCTCCCCATAGGTGCCACTGGCACCGCCCATCTCGTACTCCTTGACCTGTTCACCCGAACACTCGGTGAGGAAGTTCCTGACAGTCGCCGAGAAACCACAAAGTTTCCAACGAAGACTCTCGTTTTATTGGTTGACTACGTCCTGCTCATCTCAGCTTTCTTGTTTAATCGACCTTTTATTGAACAGTATAAAGTTTCAATTTCCTCTTTGTGTGATATTCTCTAGCAGTCTCGTATTGTATTAATTCTCTTTGGCTAATTTTTTTAACAGTGAGTATTTTTCCCTCTTAAAGCTGTGATTGTGTAGTCAACAGATCATGATGCAGGAAAGTCAGCAGGCGGCATGGCTCGGCAGCCAGTCGGACAACCTCCAACCACCCCCCTCGCCATTCATTTCGATTCGGCCAGTTCATTTAACAGAAATTTGTCCATCTTTCTCTCCGTGTTTATTTGAACTGAATTGTTACGCTATTCGTAGGTTTCATGATGTAATGCGTCTCATTAAGTGCTGTGTCCAGATACCCGAATAACACATGCTGTCACCTACACCCTTCTTTGGAATCCAAATATTCACCGCCGTTAACACTATAGCCAGCCATGTGTTCGCGTGTTGCACCAGTGCAGTCCGCTTTACTTTTACACAACCCGTTGTCTGATGATTTGTTTTAATATTATCATCCAATTTCCACCTAGTTTACCAAATTTCGCGGTTGCGTTATCTGGCGATTACGGGTTTGATTGTTAATAAAAAGACCCGGCATCCTTAGTTATCTTTTTCGTAGTTTTCTTTACATTTCGCAGGTCAGTTCTCGGATATTATTTTGAAGCAGCTAAAAGTCGATACGTTCCGCACGCTGCCTGACTCATCGCGCGCACACACACACACACACACACACACACACCACACACACACACACCCCA
>Ga0123354_10015248_pt1 | contig 11994 bp, 13 predicted proteins | sample TergutLab28metaG_2_FD_97872 | JGI IMG/M metagenome (GOLD analysis project Ga0123354, IMG submission 97872) | Labiotermes labralis P4 segment gut microbial communities from Petit-Saut dam, French Guiana - Lab288 P4 | ecosystem: Host-associated > Arthropoda: Insects > Digestive system > Gut ... | reverse complement strand
CCACAAATCTATTCACGCCATTGCCGCTGGCAAAGATGGGGTTTTGTGTTTTTACACAGATTTTACGCCAGCCTGAAATGTCCTTGATATGCCCCAGTTACTGTCTCGCCGCATGAAAACGCGGGGCTACTCCCTATCCACCAGCTCCAGTCTATGGGTGCCTGTCAATCAGGAAGGCGGTTTCATCGCCAAACTCGTCCAAGCGGACAATTATATCATGAGGGAATATGTCACAGTCTTTTCAAGACACCGGGACCGGCGCGCCACAGCAAGCGCAGGCGGCCCGGCAACGCCGCATGGCCGCGCTGGCTTTTGCGGATGAAATCACGCTCGAAGTTGAAGCGGCCAAGCTGCCGGATTCTTTTTCGCACACGTTTTTGCGCCCGCCCGAAGCCGGGCTGGTGATGCTGGAAGGCCGGGCCGGGAACACCGGCCAGCGCTTCAATGTCGGCGAAATGCTGATGACGCGCTGCGTGGTGCGCCTGGTGCCGGCAGGCGGCAGCGCCACCGAAGGCTATGCCTTTGTTCAAGGCGACCGCCCGCGCCACGCCGAGCTGGCCGCCCTGTTCGATGCCTTGCTGCAACAGCAGGACTGGGCGCAGCCGCTGGAGCGCTCGCTGATCGAGCCGCTGGTGCGCAAGCGTGAGCAGGCGCTGCAAGCGCGCGCGCGGGAAACCGCGCCGACCAAAGTCGATTTCTTCACGCTGGCGCGGGGGGAAGACGAATGAGCGCGCTGGCCACCCTGCCGGGTTTTGCGAAGCCGGTCGATCAGGCCCAGGCCGTTTTCCGCGCGGTGCTGGAGGCGCTGTCGCGGCCGGGGATTCCCTGTCTGCTGTCCGCGCTGCCGCCGGCGCTTGCGGCCGGTGATTTTTCGCCAGGCATGCTGGCCCTGGCCCTGGCGCTTTGCGACAGCGATACGCCGCTTTGGCTGGACGCCGCCGCCGATACGCCGCAGCTGCGCCACCACCTGCGCTTTCACTGCGCCGCGCCTTTCGTTTCCAGTCCCGCGCAGGCGTCTTTTGCCTTTATCGCCCAGCCGGAAATCATGCCGTGCCTGGACGCGTTCAAGCCGGGGCAGGCGGATTTTCCGGATCGCTCGGCCACGCTGGTCCTGCGCGCGAATTTGTCCGAAGCGCAGGGGCAGACCTATGAACTCACCGGCCCCGGGGTGAAAGATAACGGCCGTGGCGCCTGGCAAAGTTTCCGCGCCGCCAACCTGCCCACCTGGTTCCTGGAGGATTGGGAAACCAACCACGCTGCGTATCCCCAGGGCGTGGACATCATCCTGGTGGATGACGGAGCCGATCATTCCGGCGCGCCCTGGGCGCGCTTGCTGGGGCTGCCCAGAACCGCGCGCATCAGGAAAGCGCTGCCTGCGAAGGAGGGCGCGGCATGTATGTAGCCGTCAAGGGGGGAGAAAAGGCAATCCGGAACGCGCACCGCCTGCTGGCTGAAAAACGCCGCGGGACGACCAGCGTGGCGGAAATCGGCGCCGAGCAGATCCGGGAGCAACTTTCGCTGGCGGTGGACCGCGTCATGGCGGAAGCCTCGCTGTATGACCGCGACCTGGCGGCGCTGGCCGTCAAGCAGGCCAGGGGCGATCTGGTGGAAGCGATTTTCTTGCTGCGCGCCTACCGCACCACGCTGCCGCGCTTTGGCGGCACGCAGCCGGTGGACACGGCGGCCATGCATGTGCGCCGCCGCATCTCGGCCACCTACAAGGATGTGCCGGGCGGGCAGGTGCTGGGCCCCACGTTCGACTACACGCATCGGCTGCTCGATACCGGTTTGGCCGCCCCGGCCCTGCCCGCGCCGGCGCTGCAAAGCGAAGAATCCACGCCTTTCAGCGGCGTCTGCCCGAAGGTGCTGTCCTTTCTGGAGCAAGAGGGCTTGCTGGCGCCCGAAGAGGGCGCGGACGCCGCGCCTGGCGACCTCACCCGGCAGCCGCTGGAACTGCCGGCCGGCCGCGACATCCGCCTTCAGAACCTGGCCCGCGCCGATGAAGGGCTGCTGCTGGCGCTGGCCTATTCCACCCAGCGCGGTTTTGGCGGCACCCACCCGTTTGTCGGCGAAATACGCATGGGCGAGGTGGAGGTTTTCTTCACGCCGCAAGAGCTGGGTTTCCCGGTCGCCGTGGGAGAAGTCACCCTGACCGAATGCGAGAGCGTCAACCAGTTCACCGGCGGCAAGGGACGCCCGGTTTCCTTCACCCGGGGCTACGGGCTGGCGTTTGGCGAAAACGAACGCAAGGCGATCAGCATGGCCTTGGTGGACCGGGCGCTGCGCTCGGCCGATTACGACGAGGAAATGCGCGGCCCGGCGCAGAACGCGGAATTCGTGCTCTACCACAGCGACAACGTGGAGGCGTCCGGTTTTCTGCAACACCTGAAGCTGCCGCACTATGTCGATTTCCAGGGCGATCTGAAGCTCGTGCGCGCCCTGCGCGCCAAGGCGGAAAAGGAGCGCAACCATGCCCACGCCTGAAATCACCAGCACCGAGTCGAACCCGAAAACCGTTGCGTATAACTTTGCCTACCTGGACGAACAGAGCAAGCGGATGATCCGCCGCGCCATTCTCAAGGCGGTGGCCATTCCGGGCTATCAGGTGCCGTTTGGCGGGCGGGAAATGCCCATGCCCTATGGCTGGGGCACGGGCGGCATTCAGGTGAGCGCCGCCATCATGGGCCGCGATGATGTGTTCAAGGTCATCGACCAGGGTTCGGACGACACCACCAACGCGGTTTCCATCCGGGCCTTCTTCGCCCGCGTGGCCGGGGTGCGCACGACCACCGCCACCAGCGAGGCCGACATCATCCAGACCCGGCACCGCATTCCGGAGCAGCCGCTGCGGGAAGGGCAGATCATGGTCTACCAGGTGCCCATTCCGGAGCCGCTGCGCTGGATGGAGCCGAGCGAGACCGAAACCCGCGCCATGCACGCGCTGGAGGAGTACGGCGTCATGCACGTGAAGCTGTACGAGGACATCGCCCGGCACGGCGACATCGCCACCAGCTTCGACTATCCGGTGCTCGTCAATCACCGTTATGTGATGAGCCCTTCGCCGCTGCCGAAATTCGACAACCCCAAAATGAACCAATCCCCGGCCTTGCAGCTTTTCGGGGCCGGACGCGAAAAGCGCATTTACGCCATCCCGCCCTACACCACGGTGAAGAGCCTGGACTTCGAGGATCACCCCTTCGAGGTGCAGCACTGGGATACGCCCTGCGCCATCTGCGGCGCCACCGACAGTTATCTGGACGAGATCATCACCGACGATGCGGGCACGCGCCTGTTTGTCTGCTCCGATACCGACCACTGTGCGCGTAGCGCCACGACCACTCCGTTGGTTATCTCGTCGCTTCGCGCTACCCCTCCAAAAGAGAGGAATGGGAGTATGAAATGATGACGGCTCAAGTAGCGAAACAGGTTTCTTCGGTTCCTATGAACACCATGTTGGACGCAGAACCGGCGCTGCTGAGCGTGCGGGGCGTTTCGCACTATTACGGCGAGCGGATGGGCTGCCGCAATATCGAACTCGACTTGTGGCCCGGTGAGGTGCTTGGCATCGTGGGCGAATCCGGTTCCGGCAAGAGCACGCTGCTCAATCTGCTAGCTGGGCGTATGGCGCCTTCCACCGGCAGCATCAGCTACCGCGATGGCGCGGGCGTGCGGCACGACATCAACCGTTTGTCCGAAGCCGTGCGCCGCCGCCTGCTGCGCACGGAATGGGGCTTCGTGCACCAGAACCCGCGCGATGGATTGCGGATGCGCGTCAGCGCCGGCGGCAACATCGGCGAGCGGCTCATGGCCTGCGGCAGCCGGCATTACGGCGCCATTCGCGCCACGGCGCTGGACTGGCTGGCGCGGGTGGAAATCGCCAGCGACCGCATCGACGACCGCCCCAACGCCTATTCGGGCGGCATGCAGCAGCGCTTGCAGATCGCCCGCAACCTGGTCTCCTCGCCGCGCCTGGTGTTCATGGACGAACCCACGGGCGGGCTGGATGTGTCGGTGCAGGCCACGCTGTTGGACCTGCTGCGGCAACTGGTGCGGCAACTGAATCTTTCCGTCGTGCTGGTCACCCACGATCTGGCCGTGGCCAGGCTGCTGGCGCACCGCCTGATCGTCATGCGGCGCGGCGAAATCGTGGAAACCGGGTTGTCCGACCAGGTGCTGGACGACCCGCACCACGCCTACACCCAACTGCTGGTGTCTTCCATCCTGCAAGGCTGAGGAAACGGATATGAACATGGCACTTATTTCACCGGTCATGCCGGTCAGCCCCGTGCTGTCCGTGCGCGGTCTTTGCAAATCCTTCACCCTGCATACCCAGGGCGGCACCACGATCCAGGCTTTTTCCGACCTGGACATCGACGTGCGGGCCGGCGAATGCCTGGCCTTGCACGGCCCCTCGGGCGCCGGAAAATCGACCCTGCTGCGCGCCCTGTACGCCAATTACAAACCCTGCGCCGGCAGCATCGTGGTGAACCACGACGGTGCGCAGGTGGACATGGCGACGGCTTCGGCGCGCGCGGTGCTGGCCGTCAGGCATCGCACCCTGGGCTATGTCAGCCAGTTTTTGCGGGTCATTCCCCGCGTTTCCTGCCTGAATATCGTGGCTGAACGCCTCACCGCACACGGCGAAGACGCGCAGCGCGCGCGCGAAAAAGCCGGCGCCTTGCTGACGCGCCTGCACATTCCTGAGCGGCTGTGGAACCTGGCACCGGGGACTTTCTCAGGCGGCGAACAGCAGCGGGTGAATATCGCGCGCGGCTTCATCCGCCGTTATCCCATCATGCTGTTGGACGAGCCGACCGCCTCGCTCGACGCCGCCAATCGAAAAACCGTGGTAGCGCTGATCGAAGAGGCCAAGGCGACCGGGGTGGCAGTTGTCGGCATTTTTCATGATGAGGCGGTACGCAATGCCGTGGCGGATCGGGTGGTTGCATTGCGCCCGAAGGAGGGTGCGCCATGCACCGCATGAACATTAACCTGAATGGAGGGGATATGGCCGGAACGCTTGTTTACATCATGGGTCCGTCAGGTTCGGGAAAGGACAGCCTGATTGCCCACGCTCGCCGTAGCATGAACGCTCTTTACTTGCTGAATTGGAATGCCTCCGCACACATGCGGCCAGGCTTGCGCCCAGTACTTTTTGCCCGTCGCTACATCACCCGCCCGGCAGCCGCCGGAGGGGAACGGCATATCCCGCTGACTGAGGAAGAATTTCAGCTTTTTGCGGCTCAAGGCGGTTTTTCGATGTCATGGAAAAGCCACGAGCTCCATTACGGCATCGGCAGCGAAATAGATCTGAGCCTTGCGAAAGGAGCCGTGGTAGTGGTCAACGGTTCCCGTAAATACTTGCCCGAAGCGATGAGAAGGTACCCGGAACTGCTGCCTGTGTTAGTTTTGGCGCGGCCTGAAGTGTTGCGTGGGCGTCTTGAACAGCGCGGGCGGGAAGCATCGGCGGAGATTGGTGAGCGGCTTTCGAGTGCGTCCATGAACGTGTCGGATATTCCCGGACTCATCCGGCTGGACAATTCCGATGCGCTGGAAAAGGCCGGGGCGGTTTTCGCGGATATGTTGGTTCGGCTGCGCCGCACTCGTGGCAACGAGGCGGGAGACAGTATTTTTACAGAAATTTCATATGATCAACACAAAAATATAACTTTTCCCCGGTACAGTTCGCCTGTAGCCGATGCTGCGTTTTGATATAAGAGCGGATTTGGTTTTTTCAAACCCATCGGCTCTGATGACAAAAGGCTCATCGTTTTTTTCATAAAAAGAGGAATCACATGATCAAAATCCAAAATCTCACGCGGTCTTTCGGCACTCACAAAGCGCTGGATAACATCAATCTCACAGTGGAACAGGGAGAAATGGTGGCCCTTATCGGATCTTCCGGTTCCGGTAAGTCGACTTTGCTGCGGCATATCTGCGGCATTATGGCTGGCGACGAAGGCGGCGGCAGCATCATGGCTATGGGCCGCGTGGTGCAGCAATGCGGCTCTATCCAGCGCGATGTGCGCAAAACCAGGGCCGGTATGGGCATGATTTTCCAGCAGTTTAATTTGGTGAACCGCCTGCGGGTGCTCACCAATGTCATGCTGGGGGCGCTTGGTCGGATGCCGCTGTGGCGCAGTCTTTTCCATTTGTTCCCGAAGGACGTTCGTCATCTGGCGTTTGAATCACTGGCCCGTGTCGGTATTGCCGAAAAAGCCTTTCACCGCGCCTCGACCCTTTCCGGCGGTCAGCAGCAGCGTGCAGCCATCGCGCGAGCGTTGGTACAGAAGGCAAAAATTTTGCTGGCCGACGAACCCATCGCTTCCCTCGACCCGGAAAGTTCACGCCGGGTTATGGACATCCTAGCCGGTATCAACAAGAAAGATGGCATCACTGTGGTGGTCTCGCTGCATCAAGTGGACTACGCCGCCCGCTACTGTCCGCGCACCGTGGCCCTGAAAGACGGACGTATCGTCTATGACGGTCCCTCCCGCGCCTTGACCTCCGCTTTCCTGCGCGACCTCTATGGCGCCGATGGCGTGGCTATGGTTGCGGAAATGGCTGGCAAACCTCACGCTGAGGCGCAACCCGGCAGGATGCTTCCGGTTCTTGAACCCCTGGCCGCTTGAGCGCGACCTCACACCCATGTCTTTATCACAGGAGATTCCAGCATGAACAAACGTATTCAATCCGCTCTTCTCGGGGCCATCGCCCTTTCCGCGTCCTGGTTCGGCGGCATTGCCCATGCCGCGCAGGAAGAGCTGAATTTCGGCATCATCAGCACGGAAACCTCGCAGAATCTTAGATCCATTTGGCAGCCCTTTCTGGAGGATATGGAAAAGGAGACAGGCTTCAAGATAAACGCCTTTTTTGCCTCGGATTATGCGGGCATCGTCACGGGCATGCAGTACAACAAAGTGCAGCTTGCCTGGTATGGCAACAAGTCGGCGATGGAAGCGGTCGACCGCGCCAGTGGTGAAGTGTTTGCGCAAGTTGTGAATGCCACTGGGGCTGGCGGCTACTATTCGCATCTGGTCGTTAACAAGAACTCACCCTTGAACAGCGAAAAGGATGTGTTGGCGCAGGCTAAGGATCTTACTTTCAGCAACGGAGACCCCAATTCCACCTCCGGTTTTTTGGTGCCTGGATACTATATTTTTGCTGCGAACAAGGTTGATCCGAAAACCATTTTCAAGCGCACCCTGAACTCCGAGCACGAAGCTAATGCCCTTTCCGTCGCTAACAAGCAGGTTGATGTGGCGACCTGCAACAGCGAAGTCTTGGAACGCATTGAAAAGACGAATCCGGAAAAGCGGGCGCAAATCAAAATTATCTGGACATCTCCTCTGATTCCCGCCGACCCGCTAGTATGGCGCAAGGACTTGCCAGCGGACACCAAGGCGAAAATCGGGGATTTCATCCTGAACTATGGCCACGAAGGAAGGCCGAATGCCGCGCATGAAAAAGAGGTGCTTAAGGCGCTGCAATGGTCAGGATTCCATGCTTCTAGCAATGACCAGCTTTTGCCCATCCGCCAGTTGGAACTATTTAAAGAGAAAAGCGGCATCGAAGGCAATACCAATATCAGCGCCGCCGATAAGGAAGCGAAACTGAAAGACATTGAGGCCAAGCTGAGTGCTCTGGATGCCCGTGTCGAGGAACTCCAACAAGCGAAAAAGCAATAAGTTCGCGTAATGCCGCATAGTCTTCGGGCGTTGCGGCATTAAAGGAAAACATGATGGCTCCAATTTCCGAAATGTCCTCCGAACCCGAGACCGCGCCTTTGCATCGAACCGCTGAAACAAATCACATGCGCTCGCTGCTTGCGCTGATCGGATGGGGGCTGTTTCTTGCAATTCTCGCCTGGTCATGGCAGGGAGCGGAAATACGACCCATGGCGCTGATTTCGGATGCCGGAAATATGGTGTCCTTCAGCAAAGACTTTTTTCCCCCGAACTTTGCCGATTGGCCCGTCTATTTGAAGGAAATGGTCGTTACGGTGCAGATCGCCTTGTGGGGAACCATCCTTGCCGTGATTTTCGCTGTGCCGCTCGGCATTCTGAGTTCCGACAATATAGTGCCCTGGTGGGTCTATCAGCCGGTGCGCCGCTTGATGGATACCGCGCGCTCCATCAATGAAATGGTGTTTGCCATGTTGTTCGTGGTGGCGGTGGGGCTGGGGCCGTTTGCCGGGGTGCTGGCCCTGTTTGTCCACACCACCGGCGTGCTCGCCAAGCTGTTTTCCGAGGCGGTGGAGGCGATTGATCCTCAGCCAGTCGAAGGCATCCGCGCCACCGGGGCGCTGGCGATCGAGGAAGTGATTTTCGGCGTCATCCCGCAGGTGCTGCCGCTCTGGATTTCCTATTCGCTGTACCGTTTTGAATCGAATATCCGCTCGGCCACCGTGGTCGGCATGGTCGGGGCGGGCGGCATCGGCGTGCTATTGTGGGAACTTATCCGGGGCTTCTATTTTGCCCAGACCTGTGCGGTCATGCTGATTGTCATTGTCGTCGTCGTCGCTTTCGACCTGCTGTCCCAATATATCCGCAAGCGTTTCGTATGAACGGGCTTGCGTCTAGGAATTGATTATGAGCACACTTTACCTGACTAACGGACAGGTTTTAACGCCACAAGGTGAAGCTGGTGGCCTGCTTTTCAACGATGGATTTATTTCTGATGGACCGGGCGCGGCCGACTGTGAGCATGACCTCGAAGGCGATTATCTGATCCCCGGCCTGATCGAATTGCACACCGACAACCTAGAAAAGCATTTTGTCCCGCGCGCTGGCGTGACCTGGCCCGCCGGGCTGGCTTCCATCGCGGCCCATGACGTGCATATGATTGGCGCCGGTGTGACAACAGTGTTTGACGCCATTACCGTCGGTGAACCCGTCAACCGGAGAAACCGTAACGAGCTTTTCGCCACCAGCCTGAACGCCATTGCCGAGGCCGATGGGCGCAATCTGCTACGAGCGGAGCATTTCCTGCATATGCGCTGCGAACTGGCGGGTGATGATGTCGTGGAACTACTCGCGCCATACATGGAGTCTGAAAGACTGCGCCTGCTTTCCATCATGGATCATACGCCCGGCCAGCGGCAATGGCGCGACTTGGATAAATACAAGACCTATTACGGTCTGCACGGAGCCAGTGAGGAGGAATTCGCGGAACGCCTGGAAATATTGCGGGCAAAGCAGGAAAAAAATGCGCACAAAAACCTGGACGCTCTCGTGGACATCTGCCGCGACCGTAACCTGCCACTGGCCAGTCACGACGACACCACCGTCGAGCATGTGCGGCAAAACGTCGATTTTGGCGTGCGCCTGTCGGAATTCCCGACCACATTGGAGGCGGCACGGGAAGCCCGGCAGCACGGGCTGTCGATCATCATGGGCGCGCCCAATATCGTGCGCGGCGGCTCGCATTCTGGCAACGTATCGGCGCTGGAACTGGCGAAACAGGGGCTACTGGATATTCTTTCTTCCGATTACATGCCGGCGAGTTTGCTACACGCGGCTTTTTTGCTGCCGGAACTCACGGGAATCCCCCTCACCAAGGCCCTGGAAACCGTGACGGTCAATCCGGCGAAGGCCGTTGGGCTTGATGACCGTGGCGAACTTTCGCCCGGCAAGCGGGCCGATGCCGTGCAGGTGCGGCTAGCCGACGGCATTCCCGTGGTACGCGCCGTCTGGCGGGCTGGACAACGGGTGCTATAACCGCAGATGAAACCCCGTTATGCCGTATACTTCGTCCCTGAGCCGGGGACGGCGCTAGCCAAGCTGGGTTCGGCGCTGCTCGGACGCGACAGCGAAACGGGATGCCCCGTGTCACAGCCGCGTTTTCCCGGTTTCATGGAAGAAGAATTGCGCGCCCTGACGGCGGATGCCCGGCGTTACGGGTTGCACGCTACGCTGAAGGCGCCTTTTTTTCTGAAAGAGGGGATGACAGAACCCGACCTGCTGCTTTTCGCCGACAGATTTGTCATGGGCAGGCAATCCATCGTGCTGCCAAGGTTGCTGGTCAAGCGCATTGGCGCTTTCTTCGCGCTAGTTCTCTCCGAAGAAACTCCGCCGGAGAGGGAAGCCAGTCAGCGCATCAATACTCTTGCGGCGGATACAGTCTCTCTTTTCGACCCGTTCCGGACCGCGCCGTCTGGAGTGGAAATTGCGCGCCGAAATCCGCAAAAACTCAGCGCGCGTCAGCTGAAGTTGTTAGCTAAGTGGGGCTACCCCTACGTTTTCGATGAATACCGTTTTCACTTCACGCTCACCAACAAACTCGGCGACGATGCCGCCGCCGATGTCGTGCAAAAGCGGCTTGAAGCGTACTTTCAAGCGGTCTGTCATGCGCCCTTGGACCTTTCAAGCCTGTGCATCTGCAAGCAAATCGTCCCCGGCGCCGAGTTCATGCTTTTGCAAAGGTTTTACTTTCCTGATATCCCCGCCAGTGGCTAACCAGCAATTGAACGTCAATTGAAACTCCGGAAACCAGAAAATCGGTGAGAGATTTTTGAACAACCGGACAAACCGCCCGGTATTTATCGCTCCAAGCGGCTTTCAGTGTCTCTGAAGTACGCTGTTGCCCTCGCCAGAGCAAGTAAATACAACCCGGCAAGCACGCAAATGGCAGCCCCCGCATAGTGGGGAGCCTCAAGAGCGATACGCATGAGCAAAGCGCTTATCGCGTAACCTGAATTCCGAAAGGTGACATGAAAAGAAGGCATAAAATACTGCCCAACAAGCACGAGAAAAATGTCGCTGAAAACAAGTAGACTATAAAATACATGGAAGAACAATGTCTTATTATGCAATACAATCATTGCATAAATATCGTATCCTTCGGTAAGGACAACGGACATAAGAAGAAAGAAAGCCACACATTTTTTAGCATTGACATATCCTCTCATATTTCCATAATCTTGGATATAATGAAATTTTAAGAATAAAGCTCTAAAAACAAAGAGCAATAGGCTACAAATGGCAACAGTTAATATCTGCAATAAATTTGTATAGTCTTCCACAACGGATATGGGGGTGTGGAGGTGGCTTATATCTGTAAAAGCATCGCGTAGCAAGATAAGAGTCATAATTTCCAACTGCTTGCTCACGGCTATGCCCACGGAATCAGCGACCGCCAGGATCAGCCCTATAACCTCAAGAGCCAGGACAAGCGTAAAAGCGAATTGGATAGCCTTAAAAGGCGTGGCTGGCGCTACGGTTGAGAACCAATGTGGTAATATTTTTATCGCGTTGAGCCCAAAAAGAAGAGCTAATGCCAAAAAAATACCTATTAAAAGAAGCGAGATATGTTTAGATGTGGTCGAACTTAACCAAAAATCTTTGAACACGTCATAATAGCGAACTATTCTTCTCATGATTTGGGATAGGAAGCGGGGAGTAAAGAAAGAGTGTTTATCTTCCGGAGCCCAGGGTAGTGGTAATGTTGAGGATGCGTCGTTCATAGATCTCTCGCTAGGCGTGATTGATGTGCCGACATAAAATCGACAAAGTAAAACTCACATCATTTTCCGTATCTATCTTGACAGTATTTTGTTAATATCCTGTCAAGGGATTGTAAATTATTGCTAAAGTTTGGAGAGTTTTCACCTAAACAGAGATACAATGTCGCCCCGTAATTTCGTACATATCATCTCCTGGGGCCTCCGGATGCACCGCCATCCTATCTATTTGATTTATTTTTTATCATTAAAATGTTTTTCCTTGTAAAAATTTTCATCGGATATATTCAATTAATTCAAATAGATGGTCGATTTCTGTTTAGGTCAAAACTCTCAAAATTTGAAGGTGGAAATGAACGGTGAAATGAGATATAGTAGTTCAGACTTGATCTGACAGCTACCTCCGTTTTGGCGGTTTTTCCTGTCCGATCAATTGGGTTGTGCGACCTTTTCGATCCAGAGTTGTTTTCCGTCAAGAAGTGCCCGCAATGGCGTTCTGCCGCGTCTTTTTTGATCCTGTCGAGATATTTCGT
>Ga0123354_10015247_pt1 | contig 11994 bp, 9 predicted proteins | sample TergutLab28metaG_2_FD_97872 | JGI IMG/M metagenome (GOLD analysis project Ga0123354, IMG submission 97872) | Labiotermes labralis P4 segment gut microbial communities from Petit-Saut dam, French Guiana - Lab288 P4 | ecosystem: Host-associated > Arthropoda: Insects > Digestive system > Gut ... | reverse complement strand
TCTAACCTACAGCAAACCAAGAACGAAACGACCAATGTGGTAATCAACATTATAGTCGCGAGCTCCTGATAATGGGCATAGTAGTGCCCGAAACATGTTGAGCCTATAAGAAGTACAATAAAATAATAAGTGGCATCTATTTGGTTTTTATTCTTCTGTTATCACAACGATGCACGGTCCAACAAACATCAAAGTCTACAATAAGATTTGCCTGGTATACGCTCACACGATTCTTCGCATTACACATTATTTATATTAAAATTACACCGTTCACACTTAGCAACAAACGACACTGCAGTTGATTCTGTAAAGCATCAGACTGAGCTATGTTTAGTGTTGGAATTAAAAATGTTTCATTTTTCGTGGACACTTACAGGTAGAGAAATATGGCTCCAGTAATACAGTGTATCTCCTGTACGTTACGAGCTGAGATCAGGGGCAGGCGGTGGTTTGATGCGGTCTTCAGGGAAGGGCGTGAAGTCTGCAGTCTGGCAGTAGGTACTGTACAAGTTGCCAGAAAATATCATCCCTCTTATCAGTGATATTCTTCAGCAGCTATTTTGCTCTTCCGTCCTACTACTTCCTACTACTACCGTTCTGCTACTCTCCTATTTTTTTCTCCCACGGATACACACACACACACACACATCATCATCATCATCATTGGCACAACAGCCCCTTTTGAGCCAAGGCCTTCTTCAGAAGCTTCTGCAAGCTGCCTCTATTCCTTGCAGCATTCCTCCAATTTCTCTCCCCCAAACTTCCTGGCGTCTTCCATAATGATTTTGACCTATATAGAGATAAGACATTCCACGAACCAGATCTCAGGTCCTTAAATTGCTTCATACGTCGTCGTATTTAGACAGTCCGGCCATTGCTTCTTTGGATTTCGCAACAATATCACACATACACACACATCAAATTTTTTTAAAATGCTTTTGTATGTTTGGGGTGGGAAAGAGAAAGTGTTGGTGGGGCAGCGGACCACAACTGAAGTAGTGTGTGCGATAGGGAAATAATGAAGGGAGCATTCATTGCAAAGCCGTGTACCTTCTCGGCTGTATCGCAGCATCCACAGCAGGGATTTTTCTGAAAATTCATTAAGCACACTCGGTAGGAACGATATAAGCTTGTTTGCGATCTATCAGTAACACTGTGCAACATGCAAAAAATTGCGGGAACAAAAATACATAATCTTAGCTACTGTGGTGGTAATAAACACGAAAGGTACATTGAAAATTGAGAACTGGCTCTTGTTTCCAAGTTATGGGCAGTATCTCTTAGGAACGAGCTACCACTCAGCGGATAAGTAGAGCGCTCGCTGCGCCGAGGTGGCGTGCGACTGCATCCCCAGTCACGTTCTCAGTATCACGTGATCAACCAACTTTGTCACAGAATGCTCTTTATCTATCCGTGGAATTTTACGGATACTTTTGGGTACTCGACAGTTGTGTCACTTGCCCCGCGCACGCATTTTTTGCGGCGAGATAAACCGTTCTCTCAGCCTTTGCTTCATAAGGCAGAGAAATGCCCCGTAAGTATGTGAGCAGTGTGGATAACTACTGTTCTGTATGTGGAGAAACAACATTTACTTCAAGGAAGCGGGCTTTAACCCCAGTGATAAAAGGAAACGAGGTCCATTACTTTGGTCGTAACGTACGCGACCAGGACAAGAGCTGGACTTCGCACGTGTGTTGCACGTGCTATCAATCAAAACTCAATGCTTGGGTGAATCGCAAAGGATGTTGCATGCCGTCTGCAGTTTCCATTATATGGAGAGAGCCAACAAATCACCTCACAGACTCCCTCTTCTATATTGTATCTCCTATTCAGAAAGGTATTACCATGAGTAAAAGGGACAGTGGAATACCCGAGTATAACTTCGGCTATTCGTCCAATGCCTCACTGCAAAATTCTGCCTATTCCAGAACTCCCGACAGTTTCCCCCAAGAGTTATGAGAAAGAAGAGAATACACATGAAGATACATCGTAGCCATCTACTTCAAGGGTTCCGAAAATTTCCTGAACCTAATCTCTGTTGATCCACATACGACCATGCAGAAAGAACTTTCTGACCTGTCGAATAATAAAGCAGAAATGTTGCCTTCAAGACTACAAGAGTGCCATCTTCTGGACGACACTGTAAAAGTGACAGCATTTCGCTCCTGACAAAACGACTGTCAGCAGTTCTTCGTAGCACAAGGTGAACTCAGCGCTTTTAAGAACATCGAAGTTCTGATAGCAGCAATGAACATCAAGTACGATCCGAAAGAAAGGCGACAGTTCACAGACATGCATGGCAGTGCTGTTGCACAAGAGAAGGGCACTGCCATAAATCCCTTTTGCAAATGCCAACCACAAGAAGGAAACATATGAAAATACGAAGAAAATTCTCAGCTGCGTGAACTAAATAATATATCAATGGTATATTTGGGATGATTGGAAGATAATTGCCATTTTGGCGTAACTGCAAAGATTACAAACGATCTTGTTGTTTCATGTGCGAATGGGATAGTCGTGCCAGAAGTGTTCACTACAGCTTCTACGTAAATCATATAAATCTGTAACAAAGAACGGAGCTCCTCTACCTCTTGTATTTAAGTGTTAAGTGTTGCTTCCACCTCTAAATGTTACACTGAGCCTCGTGAAGAATTTCGTGAAGGCACTATACACAAATGGCCCAGCATTCCCATTCTAGTATGAGAATTTCCCCAAGTCTTAGCACGGAGAAGATGAAAGCCGGTGTATTTATTGGCCCCCAGATACATCTGCTCTCCAGGGACCCTCAATTTGACGTCTCTCTCAGTGATGATCACAAGGCAGCCTGGAATGTCTTTCGACATGATACGACTGGTTTTCTAGGAAGTGTAAAGCCATCCACTTCAGAAAGCTGGTGGAGGATCTCATAACTTCTTACGAGAAGCTCGGCTGCAACGTGTCACCCCATATGCGTGTCTTCCATTCACATTTGGGTTCCTTTCTGGTTAACTGTTGTGCGTAATGACGAAAACGCTGAGCACGACCTCAACGATGAAGAACAGATTTAATTCATGTAATTTCACTCTTGTGTCCTGCTTCCATACAGCAATGTAAACAATTTTTTTTAAGAACATAGCCAAACCCGTCTTTTAAGTCCTACTGTGACGTTCTGCATTGCAAATTCTACTAAGTAAACATATTCTAGTTTCCGGTACAGGATATATCCCAAAATTTGTTACACACGGTAATTAAGGGCCTTTTCCATGGAGAGCGGTGAACCTATTTGACTGTATCCCGGCTTCCATGGAAGTTATGTTAACTAAAATTCGTGTCTGGCACTCTACGTACACTCATTACAAGCGTCGTTACTTTGGTTGCGATCGGTCTTCAATTAAGTGTACTGTTACTTAAAGGAACCGGTTCCTATTTACCCCGTACCCCTTCACCCCCCCCCACACACACACACACACACCTAAAGAGAAATTTACCAAGATTTTATCATAACCACACAATACTCTATTATATTTTATCATTTTAATAGTTCATAACTTTAGCTAACACAACTTGTAAACTCCCTGAAGATGGTGTATTGACACCGAAACATGTCGGAGTAATTTAATATAAATTTACATTACTTTGACATCCAGAGAACCGTGCATCGTGACATAATCTCATAATAAAACTAGTAATATGCACTAATTTCTCAAATTTATTTTTGGAATAGAACTCTACATGTTTCGGACAGGTTTTCTGTCCATCATCAGGACTCTAGTACTGTATACACAGCGATAGGTATATGTCATACAGGTTATGCTGACTGCTTGCTAGCGGGATCAGGATGGAATCCTGATACCGCTAGCAAGCAGTCAGCATAACCTGTATGACATACACCTATCGCTGTGTATACAGTACTAGACTCCTGATGATGGACAGAAAACCTGTCCGAAACATGTAGAGTTCTATTCCAAAAATACATTTGAGAAATTAGTGCATCTCGTTGGTTTTATTATAAGAATTTACAATAATTATTTGTGCATATGTTGGTATCTAATAAACAGTGTAAGAGAATTAATACACAATTTTTCAACATTTTTAACTCAGAAAATTGCTGGATAACAATAACCACAAAAATTCTTTTGGACATGAAAAGGGAATCAGGGATAAAATCTGACTAAACACAGCCCAGCACTTCTTCTGGCACTTGTAGTCCAAGTGTCTAATTCCAGGGGAAAAGCCTGAAGCTTCAGACTCCAGTTGCTCTACCGACGGATAAGACCAGAGAAGATATCATAGCTATGGTAAGAAGAAATCTCATGCCACATGTTAAAAGTGTGTGTGGCAGTATAGACCACGGCTGTGTATGGAGATGACATTCGCGCTCAAGCCGTCTTGTCACCAACATACATTGAAAAATGGCCAGGGTAGGACCCACCCAAGTCGGTCGGGATTCGGCGGCCAAGAAAGACACTTTCAAGCACCGTAAATCGAAATCGAGGCCTACAGGGGGCGTGAAGGAAAAATTCTGTACATTAAGTATCTGAACCCAAAATTAATATGATTTATAAGCTTTAGGTTCCTGCCGTTCTGTACAAGATGTTGAGAGCCAGTACTGCCATAGCTGCAAAAGCAAATATAAAATATGTTCTTCTTGGAAATCAAACTCCGATTCGACACCACAAATTACGGCACCAAGATACTATGCAAAAAATCACTAAATAGTTTACGAACCAGAGGTACGTTTTGTCCATTTTATGAGACCCAAAGGAGATAAGTCAGAGTCGCCACTGACGTTGGTTGATTCCTGAACCCTTTCACATGTAGCCAAAGGGACAATCTAGCAATGTTTGACGTCAATTTACGTGTTTTCTCATTTCATTCATTGTTTCACCTCCTAATGTTAACTTAACGATAGAAACAGAATGTGAGATTTATACTTCTCAGCCGGTTTTGATTTATATCCACCTCTCTTGAGCTCAGAACGTTTGTTCTCTTACAGAGAAAGGTAATTTAATACGAATTTATCTACTTGCTTCCCAGGGAGAGTATGAAAGGCATTTAAACTTACAATGATTGATTAAATTCTGTGAAATGTCAGTTATTATTCGGTACACATTCTGCTCTATCACCCTGAGAAAAGAACATTAGTGGCGTGTCTGAAAACAAAATGCTTAGAACATTAATTTGGAACTAGGGGGAAATAAAAGAAGATAACGAACGTTACGTGAGGGGCTTTACCTACAGTGTGAAGACAAAGGGAATAGGATGTATGCCATATGCAGCATGCATCATCAGTTACATAATAAGTATAATACGATATTTTGGTGGGAAAATTCCAAAGAGATAATTTTTTAATAACCTACGTAATCACATTTTGGAAGATAAAATTATAAAGAGTCCTAGGGAAAATGGGTGAGAATTTATCGTTTGAATTATTGCTTTAAGCACTAACGTTCATCTGTGTCTTCAAATATGTTGCAGCGCTGTCAGTCCGTCTAATCTAAATGTCACACACCCACGTTGAATTTCCAACGACCGCCGCGAGATGGCAGGTGAAGTCAATAGGCTGACAGCTGAATTGCACTGACCGACACCAGATTCCAGAATACCCAAATACAAAGAATTCACTCTCACGGATGCACAGATTATATATAACGGCAACCACTGATTAAGATTTCCAGTGTAACAACGTTAATGTTCGCCGGCCACTGATACTAAGGTACAATATACATATATAAACGTCGTTCAGGTTTACACGCTGACTTGGGCAAAACTACGAGAGTATAATATAGATACACATCGTTCAGGTTTCCACAGTATCTACGTGCATTAGTGTCCCCTGCTTGCATGGGTTGCGAGGTTTCCACGTTAACTATGTATATGAGTGTGCTTAGCCTGCCCGGGTCGCCGGACACCAGCAGACAAGTTACATACGCGCAGTAGCTTCAAGAAGTTCTAGAAATTCTTTGCTAAATTTACAGAAATTGCTGCTATGAATAAATAAAGGTACATTGACGTCCTTTGTCGCCTTGGGGATGTGTTCAGGAGGAAACGACCCAAAAAATGTAGTACCAACAGTCGATTCTCCTTCACGACAATGCTCCAGCACACTGGTCGGTTTTGGTCAAGGATACCTTAGCAAAGAACAATTTGATTACACTGGAGCATCTTCCATACTGTCTTGACCAAGCTGCACCTGACTCTACTTGTTCCCTTGACTGAAATCAGCATCGAAGGAACGGCGCTTTGGTTGTTGTTATTGAAATTATTAAGAATGCGACGGAGGAGCTGAAAATATTTTCATAAAATGGCTTCCATTAATGTTTCCAACACCTTTACAGTCGCTGTCAGAAGTGTATAGTTGCACAAAGGGACTGATTTGAAGGAAATGTAGCTTAAATTGTTGTACTGTTTTTTTGGTTCTCAGAAATAAAGTGATACCTGGAACATTTTTAAGCTACCACGTACAATTTAAATCCTACCTCACAGAAAACACAGTCTGTGTCCCTTATGAATCCCAGTTGATAAATTATGTTTGAGGAAATAATTGGTAATTACTGTGAGAATCATTTGAAGAAGGTACATACGTTGTGTGACAAAGTGCAGGGTTCCTTGAAGTTACGGCAGCTGGCACACATAGTCACCGCGAGGCATCAGAATGTTAGGACTACCCAGTATATATGTCCACTAACGGGCCTTCAAGGAGAGTCATCAACTTCTAGACCGTGTATCTCCTCTTCACGTAGACAGTACTTGTTTGCCGAAAGGCCGGTGCAACCGAGCAGACTGCACGGTTTCATAGCCCTGAAAAACATAGTGAGAATTTCCTCAGTCCTGAAAACCTCGAATGCTCCGTACATTTGAGTACCATAAAATCAAAGAAATTCTTTAGCCAACAACTGTTTACGTCTGCACCCTGTAGTTCATTAGCTCCGTCGTCAAGCTTTATCTTAAAGAACGATAGTAATTAATTATCTGTGTACGAATTAGTTCAGTGTTATGACGTCTCATGGCAGATTTGACAAATGAGTCTGTCTTCCCACAAAACCCTTAACATCACCTTGGCCATATTTAGTTCTCATCACAGGCAAGACGGTAAGAGAAAGAGAAATAGAGCGAGAGGATGGAGAATACGCGGCCCATTAATATGCAATCCGCTCTTATAGTTCCATCTCATCTCTTCCACGATTTCATTTAAATTGCCCATAGCGACCCGCTAGCTTCGTTCTGGCCCCTCCCTTATCAGTAATGATTTCACGCTTCTCTTCCCGATTGATTCGAAAACGATTGACCTGCAACAACATATCGGAAGAACACGAATAGGAAGGTACACTTCGACTCCAAGCTGGGACATACACAAGTATATTTTCTAAGTCCTTCATCTAATTGTACATCTGCAATATCCACTTCTCTTTAACACTTTAAACGCCGAGTTAAATCCCATCTGTCAATTGCTGGCATTATTAAGAGCTCACCCTATTCTCCACGTTGGCAGGATAAGGGTTAAACGTGTGGGAGAAAAAGGTAAAATTTACCCCGTAACCTGCCATAAAGGCAAGGGAGGGGGTGGACAAAGCCACGCCCCAGCCTTTTAACCCTGGGACTGACTCGGTACCCATTGTAGAGGAGGCTGCCTAGGTCAAAGTGTCGTTCTGGACCGTTGCAGAAAATTCCGCCACAACAGGGATTCGATCTCCGGACCGTCCATTCCGTGGCGAGTCGTAATACCGACTGAGATATCAAGGCCCAAAAATTTGTGGGGAATGTATTGTCAAACGCAAAAATATGCGAGAATTTATATATCGTGTCTTGCTAGTTCAGTAGCACATCCTTAGGCTAGAGTTTACAGCATATTGTATAATTTTACGTGACTAAGGAAGGAGAGACAGTTCTTAATTATAGTGCCGTTCCTAGAATATTCGAAACATATAAACTGTTCGGTTGAAGAATTGTCTATCAACAGACACCCCAGTAGGTATTCGATGTGTGTTGGACCGTGCATCATTGTAATAACTGAAGAATAAAAACCAACTAGATGCCACTTGTTATTTTATTGTACTTCTTATAGGCTCAACATGTTTCGGGCACTACTATGCCCATCATCAGGAGATCGTCACTTTGTTGTTGATTACCACATTGGTCGTTTCGTTCTTGGTTTGCTGTATGTTGGAGGTTAGGTGCGGTTAGCCTGGAGTAATGTCCGGGCTGCAGCCCAATGTGGTAATCAACATTATAGTCGCAAGCTCCTGATGATGGGCATACCAGTGCCCGAAACATGTTGAGCCTATAAGAAGTACAATAAAATAATAAGTGGCATCTAGTTGGTTTTTATTCTTCAGACACCCCAGTACGTATATTACACGTTTAACTTCTGTCATTGTTACGTGGCATCCTGTCCGACCAGCTGCTAGAAAGAAAAATGATAAGTATGCTGTAACAAGAAGGGAGAAGTCGGAAGAATGCCGTAGGGGAAGCAACCTGGATTATCCTGAAAATTATGCGGCTCCAGGGTCCCTCACACGGCGCCGGATAATGGACAAAATTAGTCCCTTGCGAATTCCACTGTGATATTGCGGGCAACAAAAGACGCACAGAAAAGTTACAAACCTCAATTTTAATTTCTGAGAGTAACACATAACCTGAACATTTTACGACTTCGTTCCAACTTTCTACAGTCTCCAACCTCATCTCAGATCACCTTGTTGTACATCAATTGTAAATGTTCCTAAAATCTTGCAGCTTATTTTCAATTACAATTTTTTTCTGGTCATATCACGGCTGCCATTCGAAACTGACTAGAGAAATAAAAATGATGTTTGGCTTTTGTTTGTCCTCGTCTTGCGAATTTAGTGTCTGCAGTTTTACAACTTCCTGTGACAAAATGTTTCTGAAATACAATTGTAGGTGAAAAGAAAGAAATATTAAATAAACAGCAATTTATCCACCATAGTACTGTGGTCACAAATAAAAATAAGATGATTCTTGGAGTAATATTACAGTTCAGATACTTGAGTTCTAATGTGAAGACTTTAATAATCTTTCTATAGACATTTGCTTTTATAAACAACAGTAGTAGAGATGTGTGTGTGTGTGTGTGTGTGTGTGCGTGTGCGTGTGCGTGTGCGTGTGTGTGTGTTTTCTGTGAACTGCAGCACTACCTAACCAATATCAGACAGCAGATTTGTGGACAAGTTATCAATAGCAGCTTAGCTTATCAAAATACACTTTTAGCTCTCTGCTGCTTCCAATATCGGTTCGCTTGCCCGACCCAGCGAAGTGTGTGACCCATTTCACTGATCTCCATAACTCTGAACGCTAGCCGGCTTCCTCTGTGAAGTCGCATTGCACTTACCCCTTTCAACGCTTATTCAACAATACATTGGTTTGTGTACGAACACGCTTTAACCCTTTAAACGCCGAGTTAAATCCCATCTGTCATTTTCTGGAATTATTAGGAGCTCACCGTATTCTCCACGTTAGCAGGATAAGGATTAATGTAAAAGAAATATGTAGTTCCCCCCACCCCAGAGATTTTATTTTTATTTATTTTTTCCGGAATAATTAACATATGTTTCCGGAAACATCAGCACCATTACAGATTATCAACTCCTTAGCGCAGGGCGCAGACCCTTCAAGGCGTTCTTTCCTTTCTACAGTTCGTATGGTTTCATAATACCTGCCTAAATTAAATTTTACTTCCGCCCCCAGAGAAAAGCAATGGCCCTCCACCAGCCGATTTTCACAAAATTCACAAGTCGTCCACGGCATAATTTTCGGACCCCTTACACCGGAATTCACCCAAATCGGGCAATAATTGTGTAAAATACGAGACAGGCCATCCCGTTGTGTATTATCAAATTTGTATAATATATTATGCACCGTCAATACACAAAATACATGAAACAAGATGCCATAATTACAATTAGGTGATATTTGGTTACATGTTTCAGTCGTGACCGGCCACCTTCAGGCCAACTAAGAACAACATTTAAGGTACAGTAAAAATAGTATGTGAATTTATGTGAACGAAATGGGATCCCATTGAGTAGCATTTTTTCTGTGTCTTAATTGTTGTTCTTAGTTGGCCTGAAGATGGCCGATCACGGCCGAAACATGTAGTAAAATATCACCTAATTGTAATTGCTGCATCTTGTTTGATGTATGTTGTGCATTGACGGTGCAAAATATATTATATAAATGTGTAAAATACGAGTAGAGATTCATGCACACTTCTAAGTGAATTGTAGCTTTCAATGGGCCGACATTCAAATAAAAACTCACAATTACAAAGTACGTTTTGGTGGACATGTTCTGTACCAAATTTCATCCAGTTCAGTGCTAAAAGTGCAGAGTGGACGGGAAAAATTTCATATAAGCCACTAAAGTACATTAGGGCATTCGCTGTGCCAATCTTCACTAATTTAATTATTACGGAAATTATCTGAAGACCTTCTATAAAGAAATTAATTCGACTCGCTCAAGAAATTTTTCAATTACCGGCAGACATCCATGTACACCCCTCAGTAAAGTACGATTTTCACTGCATCGCTTTTAACGCAACTCTTTCAAGCGGGAAAACGTTTTCGTAAGAAAAACTACATCGAATTTCATGAAAATCCAGCGTACGGTTTAGTCCCTATGTATTACAGACAGACGGAAGGATTTACGTAAGGATGTGGTCTCCATACAAGGAATTCCTATTCTCGTTCGTAAAGAACGCCTAATAACCAGCCAATGTTTTTAACCGAGTTAGCCCGAATTTCTTCAAATAATCTTTTACATTAAGGAAACTGCTACAGTTCCAGTCGAACTCTCCAGGTTTCCCGTGGCCATTCACGTCATCAGGTTCCTGTGGGTTGTACCTTGTTACGAAGTTCGTAATTCTATTGTCTTTCATGCTTTCTGTAATTACGTGCCATTTCTCTCCGTGTGTTGCGATAAATGTACTTTGTTATTCAAAGTCGCTTTCCGCTATTAAGGAATCTTAGGTAGTAAGTTTCGCGGGATGTGAAAATCTCTCAGGACTGTTGATGAATAATCCAGGCTTCTCGAATATTAGGTCATATGGACTGGTACAGTATATATGTAGCGACGTTTCGTCCCCCATATTTAGGGTAGTTCACGAAGAGTTGAATTCAGCAGTTTGGCTGTCTTGATTCTAAAGTTTCTTACAATAACCCGCAGATGGGGCTAGCGCTGTTCTACAGAGCGTTTGTGCATATATACCAATCACCATGCTGACTTGTTCAAGTAGAGTATAATCCTCATTAACGCTTGTCTGTGTGGGTAGGTGGTGGTGGTGGTGGTGGTGGTGGTGGTGGTGGTGGTGGTGGCCGAATTCCACACAATGGGGCTTATGATGGTGTCTCAGAGAAGAATGGATAAAGTTAAAAAAAATTAGGAACTTCTTAATTTGTACTCTTTTTCAAACTCGGGGACTTTTGTGTTGGTTCGGTCAAGGATGACGACCTGGCACAGTCGGATCACGAAGCGCACTACGAGAAATAAGAAAGTAAAAAAATGCAGACTGAAAACCTGAAAGGGAAAGATTCCTCCGTGACGTAGCGTCACGTGAGGAACAATATTAAAATGAATCTAAAAAATAGGATGAAGGGTGTGGACAGGATTCGTCTGGCTCACCATAAGGAATAGTAGCTGACTCCTTTGAACATGGCAATTAAATTTCGGATTCCACAAAAGAGTGTAAATCCTTGACCAGCTGAACCACCATTAGCTTTTGTATGTCTCTTCTCCGTTGAGTTTATTGGTTAGTTAATGAGTTACTTAACCTCATTCTCCTACTGATTTTACTAGATCCAACAGTAATTTGACTTCATCTGGTCAGCGAACAAACACAGTAATGAAATAAAGTGAAATGCCAACTTGCAACTAGGTAATTTTATTGATGTATTCTTAGCTCGACATGTTTCGGGTACATACCCCCATCATCAGGAGTATTAGATGTTGAGTTGCAGCATATGGTTTTCTGCACCGAGTTTTTGGATGGGTGATGGTCTT
>Ga0123354_10015241_pt1 | contig 11996 bp, 10 predicted proteins | sample TergutLab28metaG_2_FD_97872 | JGI IMG/M metagenome (GOLD analysis project Ga0123354, IMG submission 97872) | Labiotermes labralis P4 segment gut microbial communities from Petit-Saut dam, French Guiana - Lab288 P4 | ecosystem: Host-associated > Arthropoda: Insects > Digestive system > Gut ... | reverse complement strand
ATTTTCTTAATTTTTGGTACTTTAAGACTATTTATGATGACAACCAATTTATTTGTCATTGCTAATGTAAAACAATTGCGAACCTACGTAGTTTTAGAATTTTACTGTCTTTTTCCAAACATCTTGGGGTGTTGGCATCCTAAATTCAGCAATTTTTTACAGTTTTCACAATCAGGTTGAGTTTGGCACGATTTTGGAGGGCCTTCAGAATTTCGGAGGGGGGGGGGAGTTTGAACACCCCCCCTCCCCATCGATACACCACTGTTCATATTTAATAATGTTAGAATACACTTACAAAAAATGTACTACAATATCATGAGTATTGTCATGTTAACTTCTAGTTCTTGAACAGTATGAAATAATACAAATACAGGCAGGTCTGATTTTACACAATTTCTTTTAGCATGATTTCACTTTAATGTGACTTGAAAATTTACACCACTTTTCGAATTCCATGTTAATTTTTGGTGTACTACGATTTGTCATAGAAGATGATCCATGGCTGCACTTATATTCTGTCAAGGGCTAGCAGAAAATTACATCACTGTCACACCATCAGTCATGTGTATGGCTTGATTACATTGGTGATACAATCATGTAGTTCATTCAGTTTCCTCTTGGACAGCATTGGCATTTCTTGCCAATGTGAGTGAGAAACACAAATCTACATCACCCACTGCAATCTAAGTGAAAAATAGGTCAAAGAATTGTTGACATATGCCATAATGTTAGACTCGTTCACAGTTGCATACATACAATTCATGATAATGCTGACAGAATTAAAGCAAGTGCTAAGTGTGCAGATAACTTTAAATGCCAGTAATCTGAAACAGGGTGTGTTTGTTTGTGTAGTAAGACTAGCAGAATCCTATCAGAATGAGCCACATCAAAAACAAGGGTTGTGAGTCTCTTGTTTTTTTTTATTGCATTAGAAATAAATAAATAAATATATTGTACAGAAATGTGTATATACTGCAAAGAAATGTATGTATGTGTATATATATATATATATATATATATATATATACACACACACACATATATACACTGTATATGCAATACATAATACTCTAAAGTTCCATATGTCTACTAGTGGTATAGTCACACACCGTAAAAGATGAAGTTTTCAATACCCTAACCCCAAGGAAATACATTGTTTTAAATGGGAATTTTGTTTTTGGTTTGTGTGATGTTTTTTCAGGAGTGTCCCTGGTATAAAATGAGACCTTGCCTGTATATCAAAATCACAAGTAAATAACACTTGTTTTCTTATTCATTGTGACTTTGTCCCAAGTCATGTTTGACATTAAACCTCTCATTTGAAACATTTTTTTTGTTGACAAACTCTGTATGGTGTTAAAAATGTATTACTGCATGCTCTCCTTGGTTTGTGAGTAGGGTTGATCCAGTCTCAAACGAGAAACCATACTTCAAATTCATTTACATGTAATGTCATATGCCAGGGGTACACAAACCCCAGGTGACTGAATTTGGTAGTCAACCCGTAAATTGTGGGTCCTCACTATGGAACTTGTTTCACTTAACCCTTCTGGTTTTTAGAATTTTGAGTTAGCTACTAAAATTTAGGAACATCTGTGGACCCCTGACATATGTCACAGTTTTGAGTGAATATTACCTGTAGTAGGATCTATGGTGAAGGTCTGTTGTTCATTTCCACCAACAATTGTGTAGACAAGTCTCTCCTGATCTACATAATCAGCATCACTGGCTGATACAACAGTCACAAACTGACCTCGCTGTGCATGTTCTGATAAGAAGCAAGTATACGATGGCTGTTCAAACTTTGGTGGGTTGTCATTCATATCCAAAACTGCAAAAGAAACAAAAAAATGAAGGAATCTATATACATCCATTCTGTTATCCCCTTTATTTACAGTAAAATTTTATATATTTCTTCTCTCTGTCATCTGGGTACTATGTTCAGGCCAGTTTAAACATTCCGCCCTTTTGTTGTTCTTACATTTATTCCAAGAACACATGTCAGTATTTACTGTCTTAACATGTTCTATTAATCACTGTCCTCAGTAATCAAAGATGCTAGTGAAATAAGAGTAACAATGATTATTCTTAAACCAGTTAGACTTTCAGGCTTCAAGGCCTGTCCTGCCAACTGCCAGCCAAGAAATCTTTTATTTTTTTTCTTTGTGGAAATGACCGCTGTTTCTTTTGACAATGTGTTTAGCAGACTTTGGTAATCACTCTGCATTCCTTCCATATGAAGTCCCTGCCCAAACCTTCTCCCAGGTTTTCTGATAGTCACATTTAACTTCCATTCCTTTTTTGATTTGCAATCTTTGTTTCGTACATGTATCCCTCTGTTGGTCCAGTTTCATAAAACCCAACAATGGCTGAAGAAATTTCATCAGCACTGCTTCCAAGGGTAACATTTCACACAGAAAACAAAGTAACTCTCTAGTACATACCTGTAACCCAAACATGAGCTGTGCTGGACAAACTAGGCACTCCAGCATCAATAGCAACCACAGTAAAGTGATGGGAATCATGGAGTTCATGGTCAAGTGATCGTTTCAGATAGATGGAACCATCTTCTGGGTCAATATGGAAGTACTCTGAGGAGTTGCTAGAATCAGTCTGTATCTCATACCGCACTTTCTGGTTGATACCTATGGGAAATGACACCAATTTAATTCAGGTGAATCAGACACACATACATCAAACAAAAGTTTCTGTTTACTCAGATTCACACATACACAAGACAAACAATTCTGTATTTCTTGCACAACAAATTACCAGACTTTCTCTACCATATGTCAGTAATGACAGAGTAATTTATTCACAAAACCAACTAAAGTTTCATTATAAAATGATGGTATCCAAATATAATAATATTAATAATCATATGCAATAAAATTAATTGATAAGGAACTCACAATGTCCCACCTACTTCCTCTTCCTGTTCATTTACAGATTATCATAAACTAAGTAACACTGCCTTCAAGAAAGCAATAATATAGTCTGGTAAATAAGAACTCCTTGATCCAAAAGATGAAGGCACTATGACCCTTTGAAATATTTATCCAACATCAGAGCACAACATCCCAAAAGACAAAACCCTGCTGTAATACCATACATCTCATATTACACACTGTGCTGAATATAATACCTGTATCATTATCACGACTAACAACCCTGAGGACTGATGTTCCAAATGGTGCAGCCTCTGATACAGAAATATTGTAGGCATCCTGAGTGAATTCGGGTGGACAGTCATTAACATCTTGAACCAATATGCTCACAAGCACTTCAGCATACACAGGAAATACTCCGTCCGTTGCACGGATTGTCAGCTCATACTGTTGCTTCTGTTCATAGTCCAGCTCATCGACAACGTAGATAACACCTGACCAAACAACACCCATAACCACATTAGATACCACAAGACGCAAGCTTAGCATACTCTTACAGCAGGGATCACATTTTTATTATCAAAAGACAAGAACCAGGGCACTTAATAACATACAAGTGGCTACAGGGAGGGACGAAGTTTTTAAAGTCACACAATGGAGAAGGTGGAGTAAATCATTAATAATACTATAATGAGGTAACTCATCTAATGAGATTATTACATAAAGATAAAAAAAACAAGAGGAAGAAGAAGTCTCAAAGTCAGGCACTCAGTTCATTTACTGAATTTTCTTTACATATCAATTCCTCATCCCCTGCAGTCTCAGTGCAGACTTTATGGCAATGAATCTACACATCTTCCTCCCCCTCAAATACACCTTTCTGTTACTGACCAATTGAGGAGTACTGTATTTTTACGGATGTTCTTCCCCACTGTAGGAAAGTGAAAATGTTTACATGGATTGTCAGAAACATCTAGTTTTATGACCTGGAAAAACCCTGGGCATTTGGCATCCCAAATCAAATTTTGTGGGGTGCCAGGACACAGCTCTTTACAACCCATAAAACAGAGACTGTCCTGGGAAAACCTGGATAAATGGGATCTCTAACGTACAGACACCTTGGAATATTTACACAAGGGAACCACAAAGACCCTCATTTCTATCAGTGCAGTAGTTTAAAAAAATACAGAAAAAAGAAGCCTTGTCTGAAAGCTTCACTCTGACAGTGGGAATGACAAGAATTGGAAAATACATCCACTAGTGGGAAATTACTGTACAATATGTAGATTTGTTTGGATCCACTTACTACAAGTTTGGTACTACATTTTCTAAGAGTTACAAATTTGCTTCTTTTTAGGCTGAGCTGTAAGCGTAACAAACATGATGCTTAATCAGTTTATGTATTCTTTAAATCTGCACTGTGTAATGCTTGCTTTGTGAAGCAAACCCTCCGTCCACCTAAACAGGGCTTACATTTCTTACTTTCTGCTTCCCAAACTGCTGGATGCTAAAACAGGGTCTATATATATATATATATGTGTGTGTGTGTGTGTGTGTGTGTAATTTTTCCCACTCTCCAGCAATATTAACATTCTGCATCTTACATATCTCAAAAGCATTATTCTGAATCCTGGTTTCTCAATTCCTACTGACCCAAGGTGGCTCAATCCCCACTCACATTCCATGGCTCTCATAGGCCACATTCTTAGGGCCTATCCATATCATCCAATCACTTTTACTTACATTGCACACAAATCTCTTCCCATGGACACACAAAATAATTTACAAGACTCACAGTGCCCATTAAAAAAAAAAGCAATTTACAACACTACTATGCACTTAACTGTAACTTACAATTATTTCTTTATTTATTCATTCATTCATTCATCCATTTTTTCATTCTTTTGGTGTTACCCCATGCAGTGCTCAAAGGCCTAGAGATATGCTTCACTTAATACAATCTTACAAAATCTGAAAAGGGCCACTCATTAAAAGAAACACGTTAAAATACTAGCAACTTCACGCAGTTTTACTGCTGTGATGTGTGAAGTTTAATAACTAAATGAATCCTTATGCTGAGCATTCAACAAATAAAATGCTCTGTCTTGGAGCCTGTGAGAACAGTAAAGCTCTAGGGTAATCGCAAATGTAAGAGATTAGGATAATGAAAACGAACGACTATGTGGGACAAAAGAACATTAAGGCAGCCAGATGGCAATACTTTTCTTTACAAAGGGCCAACAAATGTACTCGGTTTCTCTGGGTAATGCTCAGATAAGTCAGTATTTGAGAACATGTGATATATCGGTTAATTCTTATCATTGCACAAAGGGATGACCATACACTAAGATACAGATTCATATTTACAAAAGCAACAAGTTCCAAATTCAGCGCCATCCACAGAATTCTAGAAACTATATTTGCCATGAGAAAATGCAAACAAATACATTCCCACATCAGTGCCAATGTGAGGCTCTTCCCAAAAGCAATGCACACTCTTCTCTAAGACTGGACAGTCTAAAGTCACACTTTCATTCACAAGACAACCAACTCAATTATACCTTTGCACTGTCCCTAACCAAGATACAGACACTCAACTAGCTAAACTTGAATGCTGATTTATTCATCTCTGCACGTTAACATACAGATTCAACAACTCGAATAAAACAGTCCACAGGCAGCATATTCTGACCCACTGTGCATGTGTATAGTTAGTTCACTGTATACGAAGGCAGTGCCTTCATATACAGTGAACTACAAACATGCACAACGCCATAACACCGACCTTGTCCATGTCAATGGACACGATAGGATGATTCTTGTAATTTTTAGCCAAGCACTGTACAAGGCTCCCTGATGATGGATCCTCTGTGATTCGAAACAAGTTGGAGCACTTTTAAATATTTTATCACTTTAATTGTACCTCAATATTAAATATTGTGCATTAGTTGGATAATAAAGTGTTTAATTATCGTTGATGCGTGGTGCAAACATTAAAATTACAGTTTTCTTGGTTATGATGCACTGTAACCTGGTAGATGATTGCCTGCCTTCCAAGAGGAAACTACTGCATCCCCCTTAAACCCTGGAAGATAAGAGTAGCAGGTTCCTCTGAAAGGCTGGCATCCATCTACCAGACCACACAGCATTACACACCAAGATACTATAATCTTCAACTGAGAAAGGTGCAATTCAAACCAGAGTATAGAGATTTCTCATGAGTTCTTTGTATCTTGGCATTATGAAAGACCTTAGCTGCTCCAACAAATGGTAACAATACAAAGTACAATTTTGGGTGCAACCATTACCAACTTTGAAAAACAACTCTTGTGTGAAACTCTAATTTTCAAATTGACACAATGCTGTGCTAAATTTAACCCCTGATAAAAGCATACTTCTACAAAGTCAATCTTTATGCAAATACAAATCAAATACAGTGTCAAATTTAATCACAAAGCTGTCTGTGGTTCTCAAGCTGAAACATGTAGACAGATGGACAGACAGGGTCCACATATGCAAACAGTTTATGTATATTGTACAAAATGTGCACAGTAAAGCAAACTGTGTAAAAATTAGTGCACTGAATGCAAAATTAAACCGGAACAAATCAACACATTACTTACATATACATATATACAGCATTCACAGACAATGGCTTATAAAAATTATGATGCAAGAAAAGAAAAATAAACAAATGGAAAATGCAAACTACTAGAAAATCACATAAAACTGAACTGAAATGATTAGTGACTGCAGCTACAGAACTATGCATCCCAACATTCCACTATGATTGCTTTCACGTATAGCAGGGTGATCCTTTGACTTACCGAAACAACAGCAGTGTCAACACTTTGGCTGGCCTCCACACCCTTCTCACACTCAAATGACATATGTAAGACAACTGATGAACAAGTCTTAGCCTTAGTGCTGAACTGCTGTCTCTCCTGACCTTGGTCCTCTGTCTAAGCCTAGTTATCACCTCACATGGCATTACTGTTTTAAGCAATGACCAAATCAAGTGATCCAACAACAAGATACAAACAAATGCACAGTAATGTTTAATTTGGTCAATGACTTTAATTACAGGAAATTGTATTTTTGAGCAATTAGTGCAGCATAACCCACAAAGCATGAATTTATGGACAGTACAGCAGACACTGATGGGCATTTTAATTCCAGATATGTGGAAAATGTTTCATTTTGCGTTTATGGAAGGCTAACAAGACTCTGTACAGAAAATGTTCTATTAACAACCCTCAATTGGCATAAACAGTTAAAAACGGTGGATGACATTTCTCAAAATATTGGCAAATAGGAAGAAAAATTACATCAACTTAAAATACTGAGACACTACAAAAATGACAGAATGTTTATGCAAGAAACGAAACAAATTGTTTCATATGCATCGTGCTCAAAATTCACTGCTCGACATCCTTTTACCTCTACGTCAGGAATCCTTGCAAATTTACCTGGACTACTGTCACCTCAGGTTTTAGGCATTCCTTTGCAAGTAGAAAAGAATTACTTACACAGAGACCAAAACTGTCTGTCCATGACCTAGTATGAGTTATTACACCATTTGTTTGACTTTTATGACATTCATTACATGATTTCTTTACAAAATGTTTTCTATATTTAAGGGCGTAACTAAGTTTTTACCCATATTTTCCACAGTTCTTGACTGATTTATGCCAAGTATATTTAAGAAATGCTAAAAACTGTGTTGAATTTCACAGCTGTCAAACAACATCTCAGAAGTGTGCTCTCTTTAAAGACAGGCAATACTGAATGTTCCAGTCACTTACACTGAGGAATCAGCATATTTTGTCTGCAATGCAATCTGTTAGATGAGAATAAAATTTTGAGATCATGAAAGAAGTCTGCGAAATGCCTGTTTTCGGTGTTTCAGTGGTAAAAGTCAAAATTATAGGCATAATAATGCATGGTACTGTGAAAGATTAAAAGTGGATGGATAAGGAATATTATCATTTTAATAGTGTGTGTTCTAAACTGATAAATAAGACAAAGAACTGCAAGAGTGGAAATACTCATGGTGATCTTTCTGCATAACATTGTCTTCTCAGCCACGATAAAGTGTAGTCTGGTAGAAACTTACCTATGTCTCAGAGACCCTGTTGCCTTCATATTTTATTCTGGAGAGTGAAACAGACAGCAGCTTCCTCCAAAACATTGGTAAATTTCTACCACACTACACATCACATCTGACAGCATTTAACAAAATTTTAAGACTTTCTGACAACGGAATATTATCTTGATGAATGTCTGTTATGCTGTACAGTTTGTTCAAATGGAGACTGATAAAATCCAGGGCATTACAACCAAAACAATGATGGTACAAATTTAATTACATTTGACTTCAATTATATAGTACTATACATGAAAGCATTTTAATAAATTATATAGCACATGAAAGCATTAGTATTAAAATCTACTTTCACACCCATGCTGTGACCAAATGCAAGCAGTATATTATGGGACAAACAACATCTACCATGGCCCTACCATACTGTGGCCATGCCAGCCAAGCACATACAACAAACACATAGCAAAGTAGATGAATTGATTATACTCACAGGGACCATTGTTACTGTCAGGGGCTGTGAAAAGGGAGACACAAATAACCAATATCAGTATGTTACTTATGCAATACCTGGAGTATGAAAATCCTTTGACAGTTGAGGAATGGTACTTATATGGAAGGTCTTATGAACACACACAGTAGAATACCTTTAAACGAGCATCCACAGGATCGGACAGTTGCCAGATTATCAAATATACCTGGTCATCAAATAGAACCTATACTGACCTCAGCTCTTACATATAATTTTTTTGTTACTACCCTCACAAAATGTGCAACTGTCAGTTATTTCTATTTAATCAAAAGAGGACTTAGCTCTTTCAGTTTTCAGAGGCACAAATCCAGGTCCTTCAGAAAGCAATGCTCTAGACCACTTACACAACACCTTATTCAACTGTGCTAATTTTGGTTCTATCAATGTTTCAGGCCTGAAAAAGCCCTTCACACTTTCATTTGATTCCATAAACGATCACAAATTTGTCTTCTATTTCTTTATATCACAGACAGTTGACAATCCAAATCGGTATGAAGTCACAACTTCTCTTTGATTTTCACCACTTTCAAGCCTTCGTATCCTACGAAGTTTCTGGGCAATTGTTAACATTACATATCTCTTCTTGCCAGCAGTGCCTTGTTCACTCATATTTGCATCTTCTGAAGTCACTACACTAACTCAAAGGCCTAAACAAGGTCCAGATAACACAAGATAAAGTCATGGAATCAGTACACACACTGGCAATTACAGACAACAGAACTTTCAATCTTGGGACTATTTTCCTCCAAGGCTGAACTATCAGGAATGCCAGATTACCACATGCTAGTTTAAAGGAATTCTACTGCATTATTATTTTAGGTGTTGGGGTTTATAGGTAAGGGATTAGTACTAATTCAACTATTGAGCAATCTAATATTCATTATAATGGCATCTATTACATGTATTTCCTACTGCATGTGAATAAATATGCAGCAATCAACTATACAAAGCTACTGCAGTAAGGACCATGTATTAATGCTAGATGATGCATGCCCTGCCTTTTCCATTTCAAATAATGTGTCCATTTACTTTCAAGAACAAGAATGCTGTTTGTGGGTATCATAACATTAGTCACAAAAACTTCAGAATAAAAATTATCAATAACTGACTACTTATTTTTTTACTCTTTTCTGGAATACTGTTAATGTCTGAAATTACAGCATCTAGTAACCTTACAGCTGCCATAAGCTGTTTATTGTAAAGTAAGCTATGCCTATAAAAGTTAAATATGTTAAAAATATTATTTCTGAATAAAATGAAATATGCAAAAGAACTTCAGCAAAAACTATGTTTTCACTGTTGAACTAATGAGACAAATTCATTGGCCTATGTCTGAATTACACCACAATAAAATATAAAATGCCACCATATATGAGAAACAAAAGATTTAACACACCACCATCACCATCATCGTCAGTGTCGAATTACGATCATCTTCCTGTGGTCTGCTTATTTTCCTTTACGGAGAATGAGTTCATAACTTTCCTGTAGTAACACTCTAGTAAAACAACGGAAATTTAAAATACCAAACCACAGAGAAGAATTTCGTACATATTATATGCATATGACAGACACTGTACTGCATTCTAACAACAGAGATGCACACAAATACTTCTTTTAACATCATTATAAAAACTGATATAGTAAATATATCAAAACTGTTTTCTAAGTATTTTATCATATCAGAAGAGTCATCCACAATTAGTTTCTTCAGACTGTAGTAGTGGTTATGTCCAACATATTTACATTACCTTCTTCTATCTCTTCTATATCAGAAATATTTCTATCATGCAGAACACAAAATTCTATACATTTCAACTTTGTGAAGGACTATAGAACTATTTATTTTACTATACCACAGTGCTCCAAATGACATATACTTCTTTGTCACTCAAAAGCTGAAGAAGAAAGACAATTACGTAAAGGGAAATACAGGTACACTTCATTTTCCAGTGTGAAAATAAAGAAACTAATGTATACTAAAATCACACTTATCATTTCTGCAATATTAGAAGGCAGTTTCAATTACACTGTAACTGTTAAATAAGGCATAAAATGATATGTCCAAAACTGTGGTCTAAAAATATTTTGTACGTAGCTCGCAGTGGTTTCAATTAAATGCCCTACTGTCCTTTATAAGGAAGGAAAAAAGGATTCTTTTGAGGTCATCTGAGATTGGTGTTGGGGTTTGAGGGGAGAAGGAGGGAAGGAGAGGGAGCAACTACACCCATATATCAGTGTCTTAATCATTTGACCAATTTTCACAAAACTTGGTATGACAGCCCAATTTCTTATTTTCTGAATGGGTAATTAACAAGAGAGCATTACAGCAGACTTATGAAGTGAAAGAAAAGGTTGTGGCATTTACTTCTGAGTCCTGAAATGATGTACTTAAATACATCTTCAAAAAGAAACAACTTTCTTATTGGATATTTTTGTACAATGTGAAACAACATGGCAGCAACGATGATAAACTTTTTTTTCATTTTGATGGCAATAACTAATGAACCTTGGTACAGTCATAAGGAATTGAGACAGCTACACACTGTGTATGAAGCCAACAATCAGAAATATTGTATGATGCTGAACTTCCAAGTTATATCTAAGAAATTCACTATATACAGAACCCAGAGCTCTTCATAACATTATTATTATTATTGTTGCAGATCTGCAAGATTAAAAATTTATGTAAAATGAAGGTGAATATAGGTTATTTTTAACCAGTTTTTAAGCAGTATTGGACTTTTCCTACACAAGCAAAAATGGATTTTCAAAATAATGTTGTAAAAAAATATTTAAAAATTAATCTGGTAATCTGCATACACACGTATGTAATAGGCTTGTATTATAAAAGGGTGCAATTAAATATTCAATCAAGGAGGGATAGCTACTACTGTTAAATGTGTATAACGTAAGAATGTGAGTGACATAAATGGGATGGTATGAAAGGCCATGGAGTCTTACTCAGGTGTTTAGTTCAAAAGAATAAAAGACACTGGTCAAATAGTATACAGCAATTTACTGCCTAAATATTATGCAGCCAGCCAGAATAAATAATACAGTAGGACACATAGTTCATCTTTTATCAGCCTCTGGAGCAAATCAACTACAACTTATGTAAACTAAATTCTAACAGTTTAATAATCAAAGAATAAGAGAACAACTTGATGTCACTAGTTATGTTTTATTTCACTTTTTCTATACTCAACATGTTTCAGACATTAATACATCCATCATCAGGAGCCTGCGACTTTTCTATTGAATCACCACATTGGTCGTGTGTTCTTGTTTTGATGTGTGTTGGAGTTTCGGTGTGGCTGGGTATCCGTGGTATCCATGTAGCAGGCTTCAGCTTGCTACATGGATACCACCCCAACCCAGCCACACCAAAACTCCAACACACATCGAAACAAGAACACACGACCAATGTGGTGATTCAATAGAAAAGTCGCAGGCTCCTGATGATGGATGTATT
>Ga0123354_10015240_pt1 | contig 11998 bp, 7 predicted proteins | sample TergutLab28metaG_2_FD_97872 | JGI IMG/M metagenome (GOLD analysis project Ga0123354, IMG submission 97872) | Labiotermes labralis P4 segment gut microbial communities from Petit-Saut dam, French Guiana - Lab288 P4 | ecosystem: Host-associated > Arthropoda: Insects > Digestive system > Gut ... | reverse complement strand
CCACACCACCCCAGCCAAACCACAACGTAACTCGTACCAGAGCAATACAACCCATGAAATAACTCAACAAATAAGTCGCAAGCTCCTGAGGATGGATGTATTAACATCCGAAACATGTTGAGCGGTAAATAATGAAATAATAAACAAGTGACATCAAGTTGGTCTCTCTTTATTCAACTTCCGTCGGTTTCTAAACACACACGCACAATGCATTACACCACTATTTGTCACACGCCTGTTCACATAAAATTAAGAATTTAATTATAATGTAATATCAGTGAATTTTATGTAATTTTTATAAGGGACTTCATAAAACTTGTGAATTCTTTCATAATTTTATTGTAAACCCGAAGAAGGATGTTGGTTCAAATCTGCTGGGTTTTACGCAGTAAATTGTTCGTGAAGATGCAGGCACTCTGCTCTTTCGAAACTTCAGTGCCTGTTTACTAGTCGACGTGGCTTAACATCTCAGACGACTTGAATCTTGCGCTGAATCGCTGTGAGAACCCCAAATCATCTTCGCATGACACTTCCTTTTAAAAAACGCTCTTCCCAAAGAGACTGAGATAAATTCTCTTCGCAACTGCCTTATTTGTTTCGTAATTTGTAATTGTGACATGAAAGATTTTTGTAGAATTTGGAAGAAAGTTCAGTGTTGACTTGGTACAGCCTGGTTTACCATAACAGCAGACAAGTTCAGCCCACAGCACAAAGGACAAAATCAAACAAAACTACCGTGATTCAGTACAGTATAAACGGGGGTACAAAAACTGCAACTTAGGCGGCTTGTGGAAGCAAAATCTCCTAATTTTAGCCAATGAAATAGCAGAAATGAATTTCTCGTGAAATATTCAACATGCGTTGCTTTGATATATTTGCGGCTACATTCCAGATGGCCTACAAACTGTACTGCTATGCGGGAAGTTTGTATCTGCAAGACGAACGGTCGGCTGGATGAGGGAGGGGGGGGTGGTTAAGTGCTTTGAAATATGGCCGACAGCCCGCCAGTACAGGCTGACACATAAGCATACGTATGTCAGTAATGAAATTTGTTAGTTTATGTGTATTCTGTCTGGCAGCTAGCGGTAATTGCTTCCAAGGGACGGATAGGGTCGTATATTCGTGCCTAATGTAAAACATGTAGCATATGTCAGCCTAACAGAAGGGTTTGAAGTATTTCAGATATTTGAGACCTTCCGTAGAAAGAGAATTTTCAATGCAAAAGTTTGCAGTTTGGAATTTACTGTATTTCGCAAATGACTACATGCAGTTGAATGCACCAGCATTTTGCTGCATGTATGACGTCACACACAAACCGATATGCCGCCAGATGCTTCACAATGCTCTACGTCATATACCGCACTACAAGAACAAATTTCTGTTGAATTTTTCCAGACAATGTTCTTATAATGTAACATTAGGACGCGTTCTTGCAGTCATTCTTGATGTGAGAATGCAGGAAATATTAAACATTATTTTTGTCTATGCATCGGCTTAGGTATCCTGCATGCAGTGCGCATGCGCCCTGTTGCCATCTCTGGCCTGTCCGGCTATACCGTATTTTTCTACATTATCTCATGTTCGGCATGATTTTCAGAAAATAATTTATTGAACTTAAACTTTGATTTCCTCTACAATTATTTTTCTGAAACATTTCTTAGTCTAAGACGAATTCAGCCAGCCGCTATGACAACTGTCCTTAGGCCTTCGTGTGAAGTGCCGATTGTTCTTGTCAGATCTAAAAACATCCTTAAAATTTCCCAAAGATATTCGAAAAACTCAAATATCAAGTTTCATGAAAATCCGGTCAGTTGGAGCCGAGTTCCATGTAGACTGACGGACTGACAGACAGACAGACAGACAGACAGACAGGGAGACAGAGAGACAGACAGAGAGATAGACAGACAGACTGAGAGACAGACAGGGAGACAGAGAGACAGACAGACAGACAGAAAGAGAGACAGACAGACAGACATGACGAAGCTGTCAATTTTCGAAATTCTGAGAAGCGGCTAAAATGTTTCAGCAATTCTCTAAATCTGATTTCGAAATTGTTGTACGGGATATCCTGATGGATCGGTCGTGTTTTTCCTTAGTCCTTCCTTTCCAATTCAGGACAGTGTATAGAATAAAACTGCAGACACATTTCTTCCACATTCCTTCCAAATTATTCACTTATCCCGTGACTGAAAGCTGTAAGTGCGAACTCCTGCGAGTCCCGTTAAACAAACATGCTAACTAAATAACTAACTAAAATAAATACATATGTTATTGTCATTTGTTAGCGAGCGAGAGCAGTATGTGCCATCCGTCCATTTAACTTTCTATTACATCCTATTCTGGGACCGCTGATTCAATTATGCCTTATAATTACGATAGGCGAATTGTAGTACAAATATCAACGGTTTCCAGTACACGAGTTTCACAATAATAGGCTTCATTAAAACTTAGAATCAGACAAAGAATTTGTTAAAATATTACCGTAGCTTAGGCGCCGATACAAGGTGAGGTGTTGGAGCGGTAATGAAGTGTAAACAATAGGTGTGGGTATCAGTCAATAACACAACAATATCTAAAAAATATGATTAATAAAGGATGAAGTAAACTACATGTTTCGGCCTATTGTTGCCATCATCAAGTTTACATCCGAAAGTATGGTGGTATTGCTTTACAGGATTGGTATGGGTATGTCACGATGGTGAGATCTCAGCACCTGTGATGTTTTTTATATGCTATTTATAGGGGGCACAAGGGGGGGGCTATCTTTAATGTGCGCTATCCTGGGGGTGTAGCTCTAGTATGTCTGCTCGCTGCTGTCCTGTGTGGGTCTCCAGCTACTGTTTGTCTATATCCGATGTAAACCTGATGATGGCCACATTAGGCCGAAACATGTAGTTTACTTCATCCTTTATTAAACATATTTTTTAGATATTGCTGTGCTATTGACTGATACCCACACCTATTGTTTATATACACACAACGGGGAGGGCTCTTTTTATAATTACGTGTAATATGGAATTGAGTAATTAGAAAAAATTTGAAAATCAAGTGTAGAAGGAGAAAAAAAGTGTTTTTGAAAATACAAAAAGGGGGAAAGTTTTTTTTTTTTAGAATATACACAGTGGACTTCAGAGTGGTGTTTTGTGAATGTGACAAATTTTGAATTCCATAAAATGCGGGGAGTTTCTTGGAAAAAATCAGTGATTATTGTAATATTAAAAATGCATTGTATAATGTAGAAGTAATTTTATGAAACCAGCTTTTCATTCACTGGAATACGTACACAACAGATGCACAAGATCTCCTCCTGCATGTGTTGGCAATTTCTGGGTGCCCTTCTCGTGGTACAGCACAGTGCCACACTTGCCAGTGTGGGACTGTGCTGCGTTCTTCTGACCATTTCAGTTGAATTAATCAGTGGAAGTCTGTAAAAGGAGTTTTCTGAGTCTCATAATGGAAGCTGAATTTCGAATCGATTTCTGGCAAAGTCACAACCCATTCCACAGAGTTTTGTCTTTCGTTGGAAGTGCTTATTCAAGAATGAGGGGGTTTTATTGCGTACAAACTTTTAATACTGCTGGTTTTAAGACCGTAATATAATTAGTATTAATAAAATATAGCGCAGCGAAAATCCGTCCAACGCAAATGGCAATTAAGGAACTACTATATCAGACTTAAAAAGAAACTGGACTCTAGCGTAATTCGTTGTTTGACGGTGAAATTTTATAGACTGGCGTCTAGTATTTTGAAATTTTATAGACTGGCGTCTAGTATTTTGAAATTTTATAGACTGGCGTCTAGTATTTTGAAATGTTTTTTCTCCTTTTATGTTTGCCATTATGATGTAACAATTAACATGTTTTCTGTATTTCCGACAAATTGTATAATTCCGTTAAAGTATAACACAGCTAGTTATCTCCTATAACAGCGAGGCACTTTAGTCCAAGTGTCAAATGAACAGAGAAATATTTGTTTGAACTGGGTACTTCAAAAAACCAAAATTTGTTGCCTTAATAACGGACCGTACTTCGATTAAAATTTCAGTGACGTCATTTTTCCGTGAGTGTGGAATATAGGGAGGAATGAATTGCGAATGGACTGCGGTTGTTCAGTTTGCCAGCCCAGGTTCTTCCTTGTAGAGAATAAGTAGGTGATTTGTAAAATAACGGGTGTCAATCTTAGTGGTGTATATATTTATTTATTTATTTATGTGTAAACAAAACTGTGCTGTAACCTAAAACATTGTTGATCAACGTTGCTGTATAAAACAATTATTAGATTCCTATAAAGTTATGGGATTCAAAACACTGGCATAAAAAACTCTCAAGAGAATACAGCAGTAGATCAGAGACAATCCCTGAAAATTTGGGAGAATTATATTACTGAACTCTAAGATGGACGCAATCGACTAGGAATCCTACATGTCGAACCTGAAGAGAATGTACATACGGACGAGAAGGGGCCTTATGTTTTGCACAGTGAGGTGGAAAAAGCTATAAAAGTGACTAGGGATAAGAAAGCTGTATGAGACGATATTATATGTGGGGATGTACCCAGAATATTGGGAGAAGATGGTCTCAGAATGACGCAGTTGATCAACAACATGTATGAAACTGGAGGGTGGCCGAAGGGTGTCACTGAAGTTAGAATTGCTGCCTTAAAGCAGAAGCCAGAAGCTGCAAAATGCAGCGACCATCGCACATTCATACAGTACAGGTAGTGGCGAGGATAGGTGGAAGGAGGACTGACAGGAAAATTGAGAACTTACTTGGAGAAGATCAGTGGATTTAGAAGAGAAAAGGGACTTGGGATGCAATTTGGACGCTGAGAATAATGTTACAACGAACCTTAGGCACAGACGAAGAACTGTGTGGTTTCTTATTAGAGTGGCAGAAGGTTAACTGAGTTGGTCACATCTTGCGGTAGAACTGTCTTCTAAAACACGTTATTGAAAGGAAGGTACAAGGAAAGGGAGTAGTGACGGGAAGACGAGGAATAAGACGTAATGTGCTCCTGGATGACATGCGAAACAAGGAGATGTTTCAAAACTGAACGAGGAAGCAATTGAATGTGTTGCTTGGAGAACTCACTTTGGAAGAGGCTGTGAACCTGTTGGGAGAGGGACCGAGTGATATTGATGGTCATGATGATCATGATACTCGTCTCGTGGGTTTGCAGTGCTGCTTTCATCTTGTTTTAGATTCAGCTGCTTGGATTGTATCGTCTCTTTGTAATAAAGAACGGCCTCAAAATGAGGCCACCGTGAGGTTTAAGTTGTCACGACGGTGACCATGACGTATTTTACTGTGTGGAGCGTGACGCCGTGTATTCTGCTAGATATTGTCCAAGTTTCTTTTGAGCCTTCTTCCTTCATTTTTAGGGTAGAACAGTGTTTAAACTTACTTTTCACCTATTTGCTTAAATTAAGCCTGGTCCATTTCCTTCCGCAACCTTTCTAAGACGGCTTTTCTCCACACTCTTTCAAAGATATTATTGACACGCCATCTTATCCTACGATGCTCTGTTACTTTAGAATATGGTGTCATTATTAAATCAACAGGGAATAAAATCACACATGTAGCAGGCTTATGGGTCACCCGTTACCATTTCTCTATACTAAAAGGAGAATGGTGTGGTAAGTGCAGTACACATAGAGAGTCACACCAGATAAAAATCAAGTGATGTTGGATATGGGAGATGTGCACAAATCCCAGTCTCCAGATCGCCGTGGCGACTAAATGTTTTCGACGTTCCTTAATATTTGTGAATCCCCAGCATAGAAATTACATTGTTACCATTTTGGCACCTAGAATTTTGAGGTGACTCTTAGATATATGGAACATTTTTGCCGCCGTTAGATATGGTACAATTATGAAACGAAGAGGGGGTAAACTTAAAAAAGTACTAAAAATTAATTACCGTATCCTGATCCTGTGCGATCTGCCCTACCCTATATACTGATATTGCACTCTAATGTTATCCTCCAAGTGATTTCTTTCCTTCACTTCGCGTCCATTCCGTCCATGATCTGACGGCAGTAGTATATTGGAAGAAGTTCACAAAACATGCAAGTCCTTTTAATTCCTCTCTCCTCAGTTCAAACGTTCCCACCAGCCCTCTGCTCTGAGCCTCCTAAGCCAATATCTAAGACGCCTGATATTCCATAGCCACAGACTGCGTTTACTTCCTTTCCGCGGACCAAGTTAAACACGACGACACACGAGCACAATGAATGAGTGGAAACAAGTAGCACATGAACACTGCAATGACCGGAATTTGTTTAATGCAGTACGACAGGACTTCAGGAGCGGAGGAGTTATACCACTACGAATCCTCATTATGAACACTAATTGAAAGTGAGTGGTTAAATTCGGATCCGGCCCGCTTTACCACCGCGAAAAGAGATTTCATTATTTAGTAAAAACTAGTCACGCAGACTTTTCAATGTACTTGTTAAAGTGTGACTTGGATTTCGCAACACATAACACAGAACTTATCTGGTAGCACAGCTGGCTGAGTTGCACCGCAGATGTGGAAGCGTTGTGACGTTTGTGGTTCAGTAGACGGGATGTGCGTCATGGCGGCAGCATCACAGGTACTCTTGTCGTGAGCGGCGCAACTTGCAGGCATCCAGTATTTCAAGGCATGGATGTGAAGATCTTTACTGCATGGATATAGTGGCGAAATATAATAATGTTGTGCTGGACGAGGCCAGCAATATTAATCCTGCACAGGAGAGGAAATATTGTGATTTTTGTTGTGATAATTTCATACCATTTGTAGCGCACACTATGACGGATGGAAAGAATTATGTTGAGGTTGGTTCACTTCTCAGATTCAGGAAAGTAGTTTTCCAGGCAAAAGTGTCTTATGTGCAGTAGTGATGGGAAAAGTAATAACAGAACTTCAAAAATCCATTGCGAATGTAAAAAAATGTCTGGATTATAGATGGTGACGTCAGCAAAATTCTTAGATCGTGGGACATGTTGACAAGGAGAGTCGTTCAACCGATCGCAGAATTCCGCCCACATCCACAACATCAGAGCCACAATAAATACAGAAGATGGAGAAAATATTTTACATATTTATGTAAAAGTCTGAAAGTATGGACTGTGAGCGATGTGTGGTCGGGTAGCTGTGGGGTGAACACACTTGTTCATGGTTTGTATTTAATTCCTAATGTTTCCGTAATTACATTTGTGACGGTTTTTTTATCATTTTTATTATTTAGCGCAATTAGCCTGGCGCTTGTCTGTGAAATTATCCACACCACTTGTACGTTATTTTCATGTGTTTACATATTCTGAATTATTCCAGAACTCTCAGTGACGGCGTCACGCTGACCTTTCTTCAGTTTCCTTAGGGAATTGCTCATTATGAAGTTCAGAATGTAAACATAAATTGACAATTAACATCGGGTTTTGTAGCTTATGGAATTTCACACACCGCGGTAGCACAGTGGTTAAGGTGCTGTGCTACCAATCGGAAGGTCGCTGGTTCGATCCCAGCTGGTTTCATTGGAATTTTTCATTGACATAAAATCCTTCCGATCGCACTATGGCCCTGGGGTCGATTCAGTCTCTAACAGAAATGCGTACCAGGTGTATTTCCTGGGGGTAAATGCGGCCGGTGCGTAAGACTGACAAACTTACCACCATTCTGTGCCGTTGTCATGAAATCTGGGAACCTTAACTTCCTGGAACCCTCTGGGCCACTCCAGGCCTGTAACGGGACTGATTTACCTTTATGCAATTTCACACACTTCCCAACACGCGGTCCACAGTGGAGACACACTATAATTTATCACCTTCTGAAATAAATCGTTATATTTCTGTCAAACACAAACTCCCTACACTTTATTCACAAATGGCTACATGTTGCTATCTAGAAAGACCGAAACATGTCGCCATTTCTGAATAAAATATAACGTGGTTGTGTTGGAAAGAAATTAACGAGTTGTAAGTTTATAAACACAGCGGGATGTCCTCTTTAAAATTATGAACTTTTGATTTATCAGTAGATTTAGTCCGACTTTGATAAATTCAACTGCCTACATTGTACTTGGCGACCACGATAGCACAGTGGTTAAGGTGCTGTGCTACAAATCGGAAAGTCCCTGGCTTGAACCCAGCTGGTGTCAGTAGATTTTTTATTGACATAAAATCCTTCCGATCGCACTATGGCCCTAGGGTCGACTCAGCCTCTAACAGAAATGAGTACCAGGTGTATTTACTACGGTTAAAGGCGGCCGGTGCTTAAGGCTGACAACCTACCACCATCCTGTGCCGTTGTCACGAAATCTAGGAACCTTGACTTCCTAAGAAATCTCGGGGGCCTGTCCAGGCCTGTAATTGGACTGCTTTACCTTTTTTACATTGTACTTGGTACACTGAGATAGAAGAAATAATTTGTGTACAAAATTATTGTAGTGGATCATAACAAAGCACTCGCCTTAGAGAGGCTACTGAAAACGAGTAACATTGTCAGTAGAATCCAGGAAACTTTCGCATCAGGTTCCTCCAAATCGACTTTAGATTAGATTATGGTGATATTTGGACACGCCATTTCTCTTAAGGCAACTGAGAAGCATTTTGAAACCCTCAGTGGAAACAAATTCTTTAGCCCAGACAAGGTTCGAAGCGGGTACCTTTTTATCTCCGTACCGTGTGATCAATTTTTTATGCATTTGTTTCAGGCTGTTAGTCGCCACGTCTTAGGCCGTTAGTCGCCATCCTCTCGCCACAAAGGCCCGTGTCTTATCCCAGACATTTCCACCTGGTGTTATTGATGGACAGATTGGCACTGGGAAGAATATTTATCTTATAACTGTCAGCGTCATTCCACCAGGACTCTTTGTTCTTATTTCATTCATCATTCGTGACCTTATTGTCATGTGGTACTGTGAAGGCCTAAGAACAACTGATGTTGGTCACTTATAAAATCCGAGGACTGCGGTCAACTATCGGCCACTGTAACAGAAAAGACGGAAAGGGTTCCGGCTTAAGCTTTCTGAGTTTTTTGTTGCCTGAGACGTTTGACTGTACCCAAAAATTTCAGTCACGTGTATGACCATACAGTCCACGTGACGTGCATTCAGAACCTCTTAGCATTAAACGTGTATTGTGAAGTGATACAATACTGCTACTGCCGATTGAAGGGCGCGCCACGGATCGGTTGAGCAGTCGCCGACTTTTCCTTGCGAAGGCACGGGTTCGATCTCAGGCCATTTTGCTTGGAATTTTGAATGGAAAATTGACACCGGGACAAATTTCTCAATGAATACTTCTGGTTTTCCCCGTCAGGATCATCCCACCAATGCTCCAGACCCATTACTTCGTCACTGACCCTGTGTAATTTTAACTTATAAAGGCGTCGTTAAATAAAACACATATATGTGTTTCACTTTGTTGCTTAGAGGGACGTGATGTGTGTTTCATAAGAATTAATGAAGCATATTGTCGGACCTTATTGAAGCTTTGAATTATATATTACGCTGTTTCCTCTTTTCACATAAACGAAATTGAGTGAAGAAACTCGTGAAGTTTTTCACACCACAGCATTTTGTCCCTTCTTGAGGACTTTGCAGGAAAAGAAACCGAGTCGATAAGGTTTCAGTACTGTACGCAAACAGCTGTATATTCTAATGTAACAAAACCGAGGCGCACGTAGTCAAGCATCAGATAGCGTCGCTCGCTTGTTTTTATGTTGCTTTCTGTCGCTGTCTGTCTCCAGGGGAAAAAAAAATGTAAAGGCGTTTGTAGACACTTCTAAGAAAATTGAAGCTGTAAACGTATGTTCGAACGACAGAAATGAAGGGCACTAAACTGTATTTGCAACCTATTGATCTATTGCTACAGGAGACATCTAAATGCTGTGCTGTATTGTATGTGTGTATATAATCACCAACATATATGGAAGGTTTGAAGTTGTGAATGCGAAGGTATTTACAGTTGTAGACAGTAGTCCAAAATATATGGATTATATTCTACTTTTAACGTTAACTCCACTACACAGACGACGTAAGGGCCAAAGCAAGAAAGTACAAGCACACCTTAGAAAGCCTACTTTCCTATTTCATAAACGAGTGGTTCCAAATATGTAGGCCGCGGACTTCTGGACAGCTGAAGTTGTGGTTCTTTTCACCAGCTGTTGGCTTCCTCTTTTATTCCGTTGTTTTTACAGCAATTTATAGAATAAGAACTTCCTTTGACTTCAATAAAATATTCTCGGGCCATCAGCAGCATCAGTTGATTAAACGCCAAGTAAATCAAAGTTCCGAGGACCATCTCTGTCCTCGTCATCAGGGGACTGAATGAGAGTCACATTTTCGTCCAAATCCTGATATACCTGCCCGAACTTGGCGGGACCTGTGACTGTTGGCGAGACAAACGCTCCTAGTGGTCCTACTTGTTTGCTTGGTCCTGTTTTTCGTCTATTTACATGCTTGTTAAAGGACCAGGCCTGGCTCAGTAAGAAGCCACCGTTTCTGTTGTAATTATTCTTGTTATACGTATATTTCAGTGGGGACCGCGGTAGCACAGTGGTTACGGTGCTGTGCTACAAATCGGAAGGTCGCTGGTTCGATCCCAGCTGGTGTCGGTGGAATTTTTCTTTGATATAAAATCCTTCCGATCGCACTATGGCCCTGGGGTTGACTCAGCCTGTAACAGAAATGAGTACCAAGAGCATTTCCTGGGGGTAAAGGCGGGCGGTGCTTAAGGCTGACAACCTTACCACCATCCTGTACCGTTGACACGAAATCTAGGAACCTTAACTTCCTGGAACCCTCTGGGCCACTCCAGGCCTGTAACGGGACTGATTTATTTATTTATTTATTTACGTATATTTCAGTTGCTTCCTTTACAACGGGGTTCACGTGTCTTATGTCTTGATACTGAGTTACCATTGAAATCCATGCGGTGACACGTCGCAATGCTGTGTTCTGGCACTGCTGACTTCGCGGGTTGACAGGTTTTCTGCACCAACCTGAGAAGCCAGGTGGAGTTATGCAAAGAGAAGTGCAGCAGACACATTAAACTACTTACTTTACAGCAACACAAAACTCCTAACCATGTGGTCACATCGTTACGTGTGCAATTTATTGCTACGAACGTCAGAATATGTTCGTCTGGGAAGTAAGTTGGCAAGTAGCGGAATTGTGGCGCCTGCAGGCGTGTGTTTAGATTCAACACCTTGCAGCAGTGCTGGAGAAGTTGCCTTCACTGGACTGAAAGGAAAAGAGACTTGCCTTCCTTCAAGCCCTTCGTGTGTTTGAAATATACACATAATTTTGGCTCTTGTTTTGAGCGGATGGAAAATTTGGTCTTTCGAATAAAGGGAACAGCAGACATTGTGTTAAAGAAGATAGAGCTGGCGCTGGGAATGGAGTATATTTTTACCTACGAGGGAAGACATCAGATAAGGCTGCAGAAAATAACATAATGAATAACCACGTGATTTTTATTCCTGGCATTGAGATAATGAAATCAATGAAGGTAAGTTATTTGGAGCATGTGGAAACCGTGGGAGTCAAGAGAAGTTCGTACGTGATTTTGGCTGAACATCTTGAATGTGATGTTTGTTATAAAATGTAGCTGTAAATGAGAAGAACATATTAAATGGATGTTGAAGAAATGCGGAGGAAGTAATGAGAAAATAACAGAAAATCGTATTTTTAAATTTGCTTATACTGTGCTTTTGAATACCAGCTTGGTGTGTACCCTTGAGTAGGCACATGTTTCAGCAAAATTCGACCGTCTATCATATTGCACGTATTGTCATCAGAAGTGTATTCTGTGACACCAATTGTTAAATATTGTGTGTCGCGCTATTTGGAAAATTGAGCGGAAATTTGCAGCTGGACAAGGGATCGTCTCTCGGCAGCGGCACGCCACCCTCTACACCAAAATCTGAAGCCATAAAAAGGCCAATAAAATGTATGTCAAGTCGCTCATAACTAGAAAGAAAAGGAAAGGAAATAAGATAACAAGGATTGGTG
>Ga0123354_10015239_pt1 | contig 11998 bp, 11 predicted proteins | sample TergutLab28metaG_2_FD_97872 | JGI IMG/M metagenome (GOLD analysis project Ga0123354, IMG submission 97872) | Labiotermes labralis P4 segment gut microbial communities from Petit-Saut dam, French Guiana - Lab288 P4 | ecosystem: Host-associated > Arthropoda: Insects > Digestive system > Gut ... | reverse complement strand
TATTAACACCTTGATTGTTGATAAATGCACTCAAGCATACACTCCTTATGAGTATTGAATGTGATTACTGCCCTATGCAGCCCAGAATTATCACCCTTTGTTATATCACAATTATAATGAGACTTGCTGCCTACTTGTTCCCCTTTGGATTGCTACACATGCACAGAGTGTCACTGACTCTGGAAGACTGCTGTGAGTCGTAGTGTCCACACTTCTCGCAAGACGCGAAGCTACCTACTGAAGACCCGCTAACTTCAGACAAAGAAAGGACGCTATGACGTCATATACCGCGTTAATCTTGCTCCCAAAGATGCTGTGTAACACTTACACACAAATTAAAATAACAAAACAAAAAAAATAGCAAATTAGTTATTACAAAATTTGCCCTTAGCGTAACAAGAGTTGATTGTTCATTTATGTAACAACAGTTTCCACCACATAAATTCACAACAGCAAATGAGATGGGTAGTTGACAATGAATTTTTAGTAGATAGGGATTTTCCTGACATATTTTATTGTGGTAGCGTTGGTAGTGGCTGTAGTGATGGTGCAGTGTGTAATCTTGCCCCAGCATTAGATGGAAGTAAAATTCATACTTCGTCTGCTTTACAGTTCTAGATGTGGTCTTCTGCAAAAAAGCTGTGCATTTTTTGTGCTTGAAACTGAGTACTTTTACACATATCATTAATCTATTTACATTACATTCGTTCATCATATTACAATTCGAACCGATGGATGTACACAAGGAGCTCCAAGACGCAACACTGGATTGCACTTCAGCCGTGACATAAAGATAAATGTGAAGTGATCAAGACCTGCATAAACTCAGACAGCGCATAAGGGTTGATTAGTGCAAGTTCAGTTAACTTCCTATTCCTGAATGAATGCCAAACCCACACACCTTCCCACTATCCTTCCTATCATTTATTTCTCTACCAATTTTTTGTTGTTTGTTGTCAAGTTCATGTACTACACCTTCATTACTGTCGCATCAACTGCAAAAGCACAGCTACCTTAGCCAACAAATAGCGGTGTATACTGCAGAGATTTTTCTCTTTGCCACCACAACCAGACAGTCTTTGTGACCCACCCAGTGTGTAAAGGTGGCAACGACCACAGGGGCATAAGGCAGCTGAAACATGATGCTGACTGCTCATGTCTACCTAGTGCCAATATTATGAATGCATAGCGCTCTACCACCACCATTCCACATCTTACTGGCACAGTGCTTAATTAAGCACAGGGACAACTTCACCTTTTGTGGGCTGGGTGGAGGGGAGGCCGGAAGTTCACTTCTCAGCAAGGGCAGAGATGTCCACCTTCATCACTGTGGCCAGGTCGTGTGTCCAAACACATACGCCGTATTCAGCAAATACTGAAACTGCCCACTCAATTGCATGTACTCCAGTAGTCTACAATACATGACGTTTCTTTCCATAACCTTCTCCGTTCTTTGTATGGTGTTACATAGACAGTTGTATCTGTAAAGTTTGGAGGAAACCACAGCTGTCAAGGATAATGGTGTTAGCTTCCTGATGGCACTGCACCACATTCAGTTATCTTGTGCCTCACATGCATGCAAGGACGAATAAAACTTTCAGTACACGAGTCACACCACACCCATCTAGTGCTGGGGTTAAAGAAAGTGTACAGCCATACCACTACTCCTCCTCTGGGCCTTAATAGCCTGTTCTAGGTTAAATTTACTGTACCTTACAGAGGTGACACAATCTTCTGCTGCAGAATCACAAAATCATCGGATAGTAAACACAGAATACAGTACAGGTCTGGATATATGCGCTTTCCTCTATGAGACAACATGCTGATCAAGTCTGTCCAAAATTTGGATGTTCGTAACTTTAGGTACCATACCCCATAAGCAAAAACATGTTTTTCTGTCATATTCAACTATAATTATTTTGCACATGCGTGACAGATGTGCACTCTCTTACAAATAACTTATAACTAACATAAAGTTACCTCCTCTATATAACAGAAGGGACCGGATGTAACAACAAAACAATAATTCTCTGACACAACAGTGATACTTCCTACTCCATGAAGCAGAGTCCTTCTTGAGAAGCTAACCAGTTCTCTGCTAGTCAACAATTCTTCACATTGTATGGAACCTGAAAGTTCATTACTGCATTCACACGTGCCCAATAACTTTCCCTATCCTGACCACACCACAGTGATATGATACAAAAAGATAATTGTATGAGTAACTCATTTTATTTATACAATTACATTCATAGGTATAAATAAATACATTTTTATGTCTGTGCCATTCAACTATAATACTTGAAGTTCCTTGTGTAACTATTCGAAAGGCCAGCTACTGCATGTAAAAAAAGGAACACTGTACACATACAAGCCATGAAGGTGTATGGCAGAAGCACAGGTATAGCTCCACTCATTCTTAACCTTGGCAGGGGATGGAGGTGACTGATCAACTCCATTCCCCACCCACTTTACTACTGAGGGAAGAACACCTGGCTGTGTGGACCCCAGAGCCACTCCATTATCTGCATTCTGTGAATAGGAAGGGAAAAATATGATACCATGGATTAGTGCTAACTGTTATGGGTGAGCCATGATATTTCCAAGTACAAACAGACTTTGCTGTTGCAAATTTCACCTGAATTTCCCACAGAGTGACCTAAGGGATTCCCACTGAATACACTTTCTGTTTATATTTTCACTATCCATAAGTGCAAGGGCATGTGTTCATCACGTTTATGTTGCTGTTGGGTAAACAACATCATAAAGTAAAAGTTATTTCTTAAATAACTCTACATATTCCGTCAGACACAACCTGTCTTTATTATTTCCTCAAACACTACATGTTTTGATCCAGGTGTTTATTTTGTACAAAAACTCTAAACTCAAGGTAAAAATGTAAATTTTTGTGAGATCTCACGAGTGATGTAAATATAAATTACAGTCGACTTATAATTCTCGATGGTGTGTCATTTAATACAAACGTTGTGGTGTATGATTAAAACAAATTAGGATACTAGTTCCTAATTAAAAAGCATTATCCCACCCCATCATATGGCAGTACTAGTACTAACACAGAATATATCTGAATTATGTTGCCCTTGTTCTGAATTGCTTTTTACACACAACATTTTGTGTTCAGGTTGCTACCTTCTGAAGAAAGAAGAGTATGTAAAACAATATGGAAATGCCATTGAGATGGAACTGTTCCATGCCACCAGTCCCTCAAATGTATCGTCCATCACCACGAACAATCTTGACTGGAGGCGAAGCGTACGCACAAAATTTGGAGAAGGTGTCAGCTTCTCTCCAAATGCAAGATATGCAAATCTTCACTGTAACAGAAACAACCCTACGCGCCGTGCCATGATTATTGCCAAGGTTCTGGTTCGCTCAACCTGTAGTGGATCATCCTATATGAAATTACCCCACGGTAACACTGACACAAGCACAGGCAATGCTGGATCAGTGTATGTGAAATACAGCGACAATGAATTCTACCCAATATATGTTGCTTATTATGACAGCCCACCAATACCAACAAGGCGATATAGATATTTCTAATACAACAAATGTTGACAGCAGCCACATATTATACTAAACTTGTTAACTGGCTGTACTCTTCAAATTGCTTAAACGTGTTCATAAAAACGGTAGTATTTGTGTCCCTGCTGAACTAACATGCTTCACTTTAAATATATGGCAAATAAGACATGATTGATTTATATAAACCACAAGAATACGAGAGGATTCAAACTTGCATTTGTTTTCTACCTTTAATTTTGTCATCGCTGGTCAATTCATGTGGTACTTTCTGTCCACTGCCTCAAAAGAGGTGAAGAAGCCATTTTCTAATTACACTGGACAGCAAATTTCAAAACATTTTTTGTATCTGTGATGAATATGTTATTAATTTATTTGTTTGCATCTATGAAGTTAGAAAAGGGACATAAAAAAATTACCTGTATCTAGTTTTAAAATTATGCTACACTATGATATTTTACGAAATAGGTTCAAATATTATATGGAACGGTGGATTAAATAAAAAACTAAATACTATTCAGTGAAAAAGAATGTGTTTATTAGACTTATTCTGTTTAGGGATAATATTTACAATGTAAATTGAACATCTGTACAGTCTTTTTCATGTAAGTTCATTATTTAACACAAACAAAATCATGTAATTTTTTTCTTTTTACCTGTCGCTTGTATTCCACGGCAGGGGCATCCCTTGCCAAAGTCCAGCAGCAGTCGGCGAGCATAGCACAGTTCCATTTCCCTTGATATCTCTTCTCCATTGAAATATCTTGATGGAAACATTCCCGTGTTCATCACTCACTGCACCACAATTCTCTGGGAAAAAATCCAAATGCGAGTGAAGGAAGTGTGTTTTTAGTGACATGTTGCATCCTAATTTCTGGTAGCTCTGCAAAAGGCTGTTTACAAGCTCCTCATAGTTCTGAGCCCTTCTGTTTCCCAAAAATCCTTTTACTACAAGTTTAAAGCTGTCCCAAACCGCCTTTTGGTCACCCTGAAGGAGCTTGTTGAAGTACACATCCTTGATAAGTTCTCATATTTGTGGACCAATGAAAATACCTTCTTTCAGTTTTGCCTCACTCAGTCTGGGGAACTTTTCTCGTAAGTAAGTAAGTAAAGGCAGCTTCTTCTTGGTTCATGGCCTTTACAAAATTTTTTATCAGACCAAACTTTAAATGCATGGATGGCAACAAAATTTTACTCGGTTCCACTAGTGGTTGATTTTCCACATTCATGATTCCTGATTACAGAGATTTTCTGGCAGGCCAATCCTTTCTTGAGTAATGAAGAGACCGAGCTCTGCTGTCCCAGTCACAAATTAAGCAGCAATATTTTGTGAATCCTTGTTGTAGCCCAAGTAGTAAGGCAATCACTTTTAGGTCACCACTGATTTGCCATTTGAATTTATAGTAATTAATAGCTTCCATCAGAATCTTCATGTTCTCATATGACTCCTTATTATGCACTGAATGACCAACAGGAATAGAAGGTAGGATGCTGCCATTGTGAAGAACTGCTTTGAGACTCAACTGAGATGAGTCTACAAAGAGTTGCCAGTCCACAGGATTGTGATTAATATCGAGTATTTGTATCAGGCCATCAATATCAATGCAAGCAACAAGGCCCCTTTCCATATTAAAAAACTGAACTAGATCTTCGTGCCTTTTACGATACACTGAAATTCTGACATTTTTTTTCATTACTCGCCATCTGGGAGCACAGTGCTGACACATGTATCCCTTCCCAAGTAGCTATTTTACACATTAAGCCACACTTCATGTATCATGACAGCTAGAGCCAAGAATTGAATTCTAAGGCCATATTTGGTTTCAGCACATTGAATTGAAGAAGAATCAACTATTTTGGTTACGGATACATTTTGTGTGTTGACCAGTGTTAACTGATAAATTTCCACTACCTTGAAAGGTATAAGAAACCAGTGTTCAGTGATGGATTAAATGATTCCTTAGTGTCTGAAAGCTGTCCAATCCCTAAAAAATGTGAAAACCAGTGTAGGATGTTTTGGCAATGGCCTCCTGCCTTGAAAAACAAGGTGAGCCCAGCTCTGGTCTGTTCACATAATACATTTTTTGTAAACTGTGCACAAAAATTTAAATACCAACCTAGTGATTTCAAAGTTATCTGCCAAAACAGAAGCAGAAAATATACCATTTTAACAGAAACAGAAATCCAAACAACAGATGTATTTATGAGTAATAAAGACTACGTAAAACAGCAAATGTCAGATATTGAAGGTGTGTAAGTACAAAGAAGTACTTTTTACTCTCAACACAACATAATTTATGTTAATGTTAATTAATCTTATTAATAAGGCAGAATGTTTCAACTAATCATGGCCATCTTCAGGTTACCCAGTTATCATACAAGGTAGAAGAATATTTTTTATGTGTGTTGGATTGGCAGTGAGTGGGATGCATGGTATAATCATATGTGGAGGGGATAAAAATCTTAGTTTGTGTGAGGGCACCTCAAGAAACATTGCTGTTCAAGTGCTTACAATCATGTTATGGAGAAATATATATATAGGATGTCAGCATCATGTGTAGTGACTTAATGGTCATTGTTAAGTGTCCTTCCTTGTCATTAATGATATGAGCAGTGACCAATTTACAGAAAAATATGACATCATTAAATAAATGGCATTTGATACATAGTTTTAATACCAGTCTAAACACAACTAAATTCTACTTCATTTAATCCAACATGCTTTGGTCTAGGCTAGGCCATCCTGTGGTTCACTGTAAGTTTTAAAAACATATTGAGGTAGAATGTTTTCACGACGTTTAAAACCGGTTAAATGCTAAAATACATCAGAACATTACATGTAAATTGGAGGCTTTTTAACAACTGTTTGCAGTTTTTTGTAATGACTAATTACTACCATTAACAGTCCAAGGTTGTCATCAGTCTGGATGCCTCATGTTTATCATGTACGTTATTCAGTGTAACAGGTTCCCTTCCTTCATATGTTATAAACAACGAGGCAACCACACTGATATCAGTGCCATGACAGCCTTGGACTGTTAATAGTAGTAATTATTCATTATAAAAAAATCGTAAACAATTGCTGCAAGGCCTCCATGTTATTTCCTGTTGTATTTTAACATTTAACCAATTTTAAATACTATGAAACCATTTGTACATTTCACCACAACAAGTTTCTAACACTGATCACGAACCAGAGGATGGCCTAGCATAGGCCGCAACATGTTTTTTTAAACAAAACAGAATTTAGTTGTGTTTTGACTATTATCAAACTTTATGTATTGATTCATGAAATAACAAAATGGGATGTTGGCACATCAAAAAGAAATGACATTTTGTAGAAAACAGACATTATGCAGCAGGTCTTAAAAATGCAGTAAATTTCCTTCTTGTCTAAATTCCAAAATGAATTCATGTGGGTGTCCCCTATAGTCTCCTCCATCCTCTTACATTCAGCGGCAAAGAGGAGTCCCTCCTCATGTTGACTACCCATATTAGGCCGCAGCTACATTGGAGCCAGAACCGACACAACACAACAGTCTGGACAGACAAGGAAGTAGATATCAATCACGTTACTGTTTATGTCAGCAGCTACACTAAAACCCATATGACTGGAATGTTATCTCCCAACAACAGCCGAATGTGTGACACCAACAAAGTAGGTTTGTATCCAGCCGACAGTCTGGCCAGATACCTGCTGCAGTGTGCCTAGGATTCGAATGTTGTTGCAATGGACAAAACGTATCTAATAGAACTTTTAGAGATATGACACCTCTGTGGGACCAAAGAGACAAAAATCACCTTAACAGAGATCTCAAGCCAAAACTTTGGGATGAAATAGGAGAGAAATTAAATGTTGCAGGTAAGTACTGAAATAATAACACTAATGAAATAGGTCACTACTTTCTTATATACAGTATCTATAATATTGGTACATTTTATATCAGAATGGTAACTGTTGTTATGAATATCTACTTATCATGTAATTTATACATAACAAATGTTCCATAATGTGGTGCTAAAGTGAAAACTCAGTGCAAATAAACCTACTGGTTCTGTGATAGTATAGCTGCAGTAGCTGTAAGTCTGGACAGACATGTCGGATTAAATGTAGCCACACGTATCTGGTGATGTATGCCCAGACATGTTAGTCTGCTGTGTTGTGTCAGTTCTGGCTCCAATGTAGCTGTGGCCTTAGCCATGGTCTTCCATGAAATCTTTCACTCAGTACAATGTTGGTATTCTAGTAGTATCCATCGGATTATATGATCAGCCCACAGTAATCTTTTGAACTTCATACATTTCATCATATGAAGTCTGTCTAACAATTCACAGACCTCTTCATTATGTCTTAAGTCTGAGACAGTGTTTACAAATGGGCAGCAGTACCACCAACAGTGTTAACTTGCACATGCCCCATACATTCAAACTCAAAAACTTACAAATAGCTACATAAATGTAAGCTACAAAATTAACCAATTGTCTAAACTTTGATGCGCGTGTACAATAATGTGCAAAATTGTGTTCAGCATCTCTACTTGCATGACCCAAAAGATTTCATTGTTGGGGCCTGGAAGTGGAGGGAAATATTAATTACAGGTTTAACTAGAAAAACTTATAAAGAAGCAAGGTTTCTTTATAATTTGAAATTGCCAGCAGCACTCACACATGCTACATGGCTGCCTCACCCCAGCTGATTACGTTGATCTTAACGTCTTCAGATGTTTAGTCTATGCCACATATTTTCATATATTATTGGAAAATTAAACTCAAGACCTTCTATGTGAACTCAACCTCACAGCAAACTATTTCTCAAATGTTCACCTGTACAGCTCTGACAACCTAACACTCAAATAATGCATGCATTAGGCAGCCCTATTGAACCTCTTCCTACTTAAACTACTTTATAATGTAAGTCCCAGGTCCAGGATCGAATCCCGGTGGGGACGAGATTTTCCACCCTTCCAGACTGCCCCTGGGGCCCACCCAGCCTCCTGTACAATGGGTACCAGGTCTTTCCCGGGGGTAGAGGCGGCCGGGGCGTGGGACTGCCCCCCCCCCCACCCCTATCTAGAGTGCCGAGGTCCCAGAAAGAATAGAGTTATACCTCTACTCACCCTAAGGGCCTTCATGGCCTATGAAAAGGGTGAAAACCTATAATGTAAGTCCCAAACAATTCTGTCATATTTAAGGAGACTGGACTACTCGCAACTAATCCAAACTATGTGTAAACTTTCAACCACACCAAGTCCACAGGTACTACAGTACAGAGCAGCTTCATTACTCCCAGGAACCAAGCCCATTCTGCACATTTTTTCCCTTCGGGCAGCCCACATTTTGGTATCAAAAAGTACTACTCTTTTTAACAAATTATTCCGTAGTTGCCTGAAGTATTTTGGTTACATGTGGTACTATTTCCAACACAGATATTGCAACCAAGTAACATACTGGGTAGTAATGTAACTTACTGGATAATATTTTTCATCACTTGGGATGTCTGAAAGAAAGAAAGAACCAATATTTTTTATACTTGGAACCAGAACAGTGACATACGTAAAATGCAGTTTGTTCCAAGCCACTATAATTTACTCTTCAGCCTGTCAACAAGATTTAACACATTTGCATAGACACTTTAATACAGTTCCACACATACAGCTATTGCTAAATGCATTAATAGCAGTATCTGATAACAACATACATTCTGTACAATATTTAGCAAACTCTTCCCTATTCTAAAGTAGCAAAACACAGCAAAATTAAATACACTGTAACGGTTACAGAATTTAAAATTTAAATATCCTGGAAAAACTGGTTTGGTAATACCATGCAGCTGTGATATAAATAGAATGTGGAGAAGGATAAGAGGATTGCTTATCACTTTAACTTTCCTGATCTGTTTCACTCAATTTCCTCTTCTTGTTTCCCATTACTGTACTTGTAATCTCAAGAAGAGCATTTGTTAGTCTCTCTGTTTGTGCTGCCTGTTCCTTCAATAATGCTTCAATACGTTTGAACCTCTCCTCCTCTCTCTTCTCCCTAGCTTCTTCTCTTACCCTTCGTTCCTGATCTAGACTTTGCACGATAGCAAGAACTTCAGCCAAGTTCACTGACTGACTGTGAGGAAACTTCAAGGATGATTTAACAGGCATGAAACTAGGGGAAGTGTCTGCATCATCATCAGACGCAGGACCATCTGACCTACTGTCCACTCCCATGTCATCACATTTCAAAGGCTTAATAAGTTTCCTGGTGGTTTCCAAGGCTTTCTGTAATTCCTCCATGTATGGTGGTGATGTTTTATTTCCTGGTTTGGTTATGTAAACAATATATGCCCTTTTCAGGTTGCGCCACTTCTGATGACATGCTTTCGCAGCATCTGGACCCAGATCAAAGCCTTCTTGCAAGAGTTCCTTGGCCACTTGTGCCCACACATTTTTCTTAATTGTATTTCTGTCTAGAAGCATGGACTGAATCCTTTCACTACCAACAATTTGGATCAGTGCAATGGTTGCTCCAGGCTTGTCCAAGTGTGACCTCCATACAGTGGATTCTGAAAAAACAGTTTCCCATTTCTAGAGGAACAAACTACACATAACAACAACAACTTTATGCTACAATTAGGACATCTGAACTCTGTGTCACTACCCAATGAATAATACTTCTCAGGTGATTTAGCCTTTGCCATACAGCATTTCAAATGCCTGTTTCTGCAGTGGCCAGAGCACTGTCCACCTCAAAAATGCCCACTGTAGGATAATGTTTACCCTTCCAGACAGAAAAGGATGTATATTGAACAGGCCAATTCCATCCCATTCATCTGTTAAAGGTTCATTAGTACCTTTAAATGATGGCCCTGTGTTTTGCAACACTGTGTTGTTTGATTAAGAGACACCAATATTCCAGAAGAACCTATTACCAGCCTACCAAACTACAAACGCTGTATTACATGCCAAAAGAATGTACAGTCTCCGCAGACACTACCACAAGAACATCAAATCTCAATTATCATTTACCCCTACCACAAAAATGCTAAATGTTGAAGTATTCAGTCCTCCAGAAAAACCATGTTCAACCCCCTAAGGCAGAGTTTAGCAATTCAATTTGACCATAAAAATCTCTCACAACTGAAAACTTCTGGTGGAACACTTAATAAAATTCTAATATATGATGCTCATATCAACCATTTGGGTAATGAAGCCAAGGACAACCCCTCAAAAGACTTCTCGATTGTTAATGGGATCAGAACTGGTCACGAGGCTTAAAACCCTGCAAGATATATGATCACAATGATGATATGACGCTACAGAACTACACCACATATAAGTAAGGATAATAAAAAACAAATGTTAAACAAGAATATGAGATCAACATATTACTTAACTGTAGATACTCACATATACCACATTTCATGCACATGAAAAATGAATCTTATAGGCTAGGATATAGATCAATTTTAAAAAAAACTCATTTTCAAAATTTGGTTCTTATATTTATTCTAGTTCTGCAACAATTCAGAAGTATTTGAATGAATGGATCAATGTCAAAAAATAAATTCAGTTAGCAGTAGCAGTAGTAGTAAAGCATCTGGGCACAGAAGAAGGTGATGTTACTGACAACAGCCAAATGAAGGACAAACTAGTAAAGGAATATTACTGTCACATCCAGCAAATTCTCAAGACAGAATAACACACAACAGTATCACAGCTAACAACATCTTAGCCGTACCAGTCCTACTTTACAGCTTTGAAATGGTCAACTGGTTTAGAAGCTTTGAAATGGTCAATTGGTTTAGAAGAGAAATTGAGAACAAAGAACCAAAAATGAGAAAGCTTATAACTACTGAAGGAATCCACCATCCAAAGGCTCTGTACCAAAAGACAAAATTGTGGTCATGGATTAGACAAATTGGAGTCTGCATATAATGCTGCTATTGTTGGTCTCAGTGAGTACATTAAGCAAGGCAAAGATAGGCTTATCGGATTAATGTAAGAATACGACACCAGGAAAACCAAATATTCTCTGCAAACAAAGCTAATCTAAGTAAAATATCAAGAATCAACTTAAGTTCAGCCCTGAAAACAAGAAGACAGAAAAACCCAAGAAGTAACGAATGCATGGACAATTCTAGCATAAGCTTGAAAGGCCATCATTTGATAAAGAATAATCCCTGGTGTGGTTACGTTAGCTCAGGGCTGAAGGGAGAAATGGAGAGTTTAATAATAGCAGCCCAAGATCAAGCACTCGGGATGCATTACCATCAGAGGAACATCAAGCAGCAACCAATTGATAGTACGTGACCTGTCCAAGAAGTTCGTGCAGTAGGTTAGAGGAGGAGATGTTAACTGGTGGCGCACCCCTCCAGCTCTCCTCACTCTACAGGACCCAGTTGACTTTCAGTAGGAGCCAGACCGCTGTAGGAGAAGGACAGACTTCGTGGTTTAGTTTTTTGTGGAAC
>Ga0123354_10015236_pt1 | contig 11998 bp, 4 predicted proteins | sample TergutLab28metaG_2_FD_97872 | JGI IMG/M metagenome (GOLD analysis project Ga0123354, IMG submission 97872) | Labiotermes labralis P4 segment gut microbial communities from Petit-Saut dam, French Guiana - Lab288 P4 | ecosystem: Host-associated > Arthropoda: Insects > Digestive system > Gut ... | reverse complement strand
CTACTGCCGGTTAAGACCAAAAAACTTTTTTTATTACATTTCGCCCTGTCTTTTTTTCATGGGATTAGTTTCGGAAAAAAGTTAAAAAAAAAAAAAAAACAAACTTTTTTTTGTTAAAAAAATTTTTTTTTTTTTTTTTTTTGGGGGGGGGGGGGGGAGGAAGGTGAAGCTGACCACCCATCACCATCCTGTGATGAGGTTAAGAATGCGTAATGCATGGAGATACCTTGCCTCCACTTCCAAATGAGCCTTCATAGCGTGTTGGGTTAATTAAGCACGGGGACGATTTCACCTCTTAACACAGAGAAGTTAATTTGTACACTGTAAACAACGAAGATCAGAAACGCTGGTAATGTTTGGACTTGTAGCCTGTTATTGACTTGTAATACACTGTTCAACACACAAGTTAGTGGTCCGAGAAAGAACCTTGCTAGTGTTTTACCAGTCCGTGAAGCTGCTAACTTTCAAATCGCGCAAAATACAGTACATTTTCTATTCGCTTTCTTATGATAACCGATGAACCGTTGTATGTTGGTACATGCAGAGTTTTGACGTTGGGAAATCGAATACGCGTGGGAACAGGAACCTTGATCTTTTATTAGGAGGTTGATCTCGTCGGTTCTTGTTGCGTTATTAGTTGCCTGACACTGTAACGAAGCGGAACCATTGTCCTGTGTGCTGTCGTTTCCACTACTGTAATGCTACATTAGAAACATCTACCAGAAATGTGCTGATTGAACTTATTTTCACAGACGTAGTCGACAAGCAGAAAAAAACGGATTATAAAAGGCCAGTTGGTGTTCGTGAATAACAGAAAAAAGTTAAATTGGAAATAAATACCCGGATCCTGGAACCGACAGACGGGGTGTACCATGGACAATAGAACTGTAGCCGGGTTCCTGGACTTTAATCTACTGGATGATAGTTTTGCCTCACCTATCAGTTTATTACATGTTTCTTCTCAGCTCTCTGATCATAGTATGGCCACCTCTGGTAACAGGTACGTTAAACTACAGGATTATTACTTCACAGTACGTGGGTTTTAGTTTGCTGTTCAAGTGAACCTCAAAGGATGTGTGGAAGAGAAGTGCAAGAACCTTTTTATACCAACCGAGTTTTGTGGATACTAATGTCATCTCACCCACGGGTGTAGGACGGACATTCATACCTGGGCTGAAAGTTGAACTCAGTCTGGCGCCCTTTCACTGCTGTAATCCATGGTTGAACACCCTCCAGAAATACCCATATCAATGAATTTCCACAATTCTAGCGACCATCCACTTAATTTAAAAGCAAATCCGTAAGTTCCATTTTCATATCAGCTGGTGTCAGCAGCAAGGCAGGACATTTTCTTTCTAGACTAGACTATACGATTATTTCAGGGGAACATATCTATAAACAGCAATGGTAACTATCTTCACTTGTTTTTTCCAGTAAATCTTTCCCCCTGTGCCTAATGCCCCATGACAAAACTCCCAAAGCCGGAAATCATTGCGATGAATGCTGCGATTAACAGTTGTGTAGAACGCACATGTACTAGGCGGGATTTGACTTCGTAACAGTGCGAGACAATGCAGTAAGCTTCAATGAAGAACATTTTCAGTTCATTCACTTCTTACCTTACATAATCTTGGTTCCATATTGCTTGTAGAACAGGATGTCTATATTACAAATTGACCTGTCCATCACAAAGAAACAAAACGTTTGAATATGGCATATGACTTCTGTTTCGTGGTATATGATAATAACCAAATTTGCGACGTGAAATGAAATTACAGCAGCACTTTAACTTCACACGCACGATTTATCACCTGAAGGTCCGAAAATAAACTAATCGCTCGGTAGCTGTCGATACTTGTACTAAACATTTCCAGTGCATTTCTCATAATAACCGAGTGGTCCTGAGTTTGACAGATCACGTATGTCATAATTTCGGTAAACCGTACAATCCTGTAGTTTTATGGTGGCCGTTGTGTTCGCTGCGCAGGTACCTCGGCTGAATCCACTCCCCAAGCTTACCTCTCAGGAAGGAATATTTGGTCAACTGCAGGAGAGAGACGTCGAGTGTGGAGCATTTGGCATTTGATACTTGGGAGCACAAGACCAATGATCGTTATATGGAGCCAGTACTGTATAAATGCCCTCTATTATAAGGTAATATTAAGCACCGCTACGGGCAATCAAACATGAGAATTAAATGTGACTAGACAAAAGCCTCATGGCTCTTGCCAGAAATCATGCGTGACATTGTATTATTGAAAGAATAATAGGTTGGATTTTAGAGAGGGTGTTTCTGACGTTAGGTGTGGGTTGAACTAGTTCAGGATCATGTTTAGTGATGAATTCTGATGTTAGTGGTGTTGAACTATGGTGTGGTACTACAGTGCCAGTTTATTAACGTCCATAGTTTCCAACATGTATACCTGCTTTGCCAGTACCTCTCCTTCAGCTACCAACACCAGCACTAGTACTATCAGCTTTCCTCACCTATGCGGATGACCAGGTCACTATAAAATAGCAGGCCTGTGCACACAAACCTTAAAATTCTACCATGGATCATGTTATGAAAAACAGTAATGCAAGTGAAAACGTTTCACATTCTTTGAATTCAGTTTTATGGAAAGAATACACTATACTAGTGCAGTGTGCCAGTCTAACAACTTAACAGATAAGGTTAAAGGTTTATACATGATGTTTGTGCAAAAAACAGTCCCACTCTGTTTTCATCCTTGGGTAACCACATTTCTCATCCACATAAAACAACAGACAAGTTCATAGTTTCTATATTTCAAGCCTTACTTTATGATTCAGTTATTATGGTTCTGTTCTACAATAAACAACTTTAGTGGGAGTATTTCTGTCAACACCAATTTCAAGTGAGTGGCACATCACTCCTTGATAATTTAATTTTGTTGGTGGTGATATCTGAGGCATATTCCTCATGAAAGATACTCTGTTTATAATCTGTGGAAAGGAAACTTCTCCCAACACCCCATGCTTATTTGCTTTAGTGGACTAGAAGTGTTACTGAGTAGCTAACAATCATGCAACTAGTTAAAAAATGTCCAGGTCCATTACTGATGTAAGGTTCATTACTGTGAACATTACAGCCTACAGTCATTTAAAGTCCTAAGCCACATTAATCTGTCTATATTCATATTTTACCTACAGTTTCATTTTAAAATAGGTTTCCTCTTTTGCATTATGCTAGTCAGAAAATGTGAAATTCCTGAACCATCATTACAACAGAGTACTGTTAAACAGACAGTGATTTGGATTCACAGATATGAAATAAGCATTAAATATTTAAATTTTATATTGTGAAATGTCAGTGAAGTTAGTGCAGACACAGTTTTCTTTTACTGTTTTACAGGATTAAAATGTTCAGAGACTTTCCTCTGGCACACAGTGACCCCTCATCAGAGACAAGAATCAGCTCACCAATTAATGCAAAGTGTATGATGGATAAAGCTGTACAAGTCACCACTGACCATATGGATGACGAGGCTACTAGTACTGAGATAATACATGACTCTCTTGCTGCCCAGGAGTTAAAACATTCCTTCCAAATACACCATAACCCTGCAGGTCAGCCAACACCAAACCGAAGAAGCCTTGAGAATGAGGAGGATATTGAACATGTTGAAGAGATTCCTTTATCTTCAGAAGTTCAAACCAAACTTTTCGATATGACTGGAAAACCAAGTAGTAATGTGATTGATATAACAGATGGAACTTGGGTGACAGAAGAGGACAACACTCCTGATGACAGTTGTGGAATTCAGTGTCTCTATAATACAATGCAGTGCTGTGCAAGTATGATACTATAACATAAATTATAAGCCTCTCAGAAGAGCTGATAAAAGGTTTAGGATATCAGTACACAGATATGTGATGGTGGGCATTTGTTACAATTGACCGAAATGCATTTCTATACAGGAAATGTTACACTGACGTGATATTCACGATTCTGGACACTTTCAAGCACAGATGATCGATTAATAGACTGTAAAAATTAAACATCTTTCCACAGAAAAATTATAATAAAAAAGTATTTATGTCTGAAAGGTTGGTTAAGCTAAATTAACACAAGGAAATAATTTTAGTGCATGAAAAATGACTCAGATGGGTTCTCTGTGATGTAGTACAAACCTTACCAAGGCATTCTTTCAAAATATGTGGTTTCAGGTTACACAAATGAATGCAATTCATTCATGTCCACAAGAAAACTACAGCCCTTCTGCATTGATTTTCACGAAACTTGCAGAGGCCCAATAGATGTAAGTGCAGAGATCACATTCCTAATTTCAGTCAAACTCGTCAATACATGTGGAAAGTGCAGATGAGTTATTTTCCACCCCCAAAAGTATGGCCTTTACTGTGCCATATTGCACAAAATTCACAATCTCTGAACAAAGTTTTGTGGACACCTACAGTACCAGGTTTTATCCAAATCAGACGAAAAACACACAAAATACTGACAACATTTAATTTACAACCTTAAGGAAATTATGGCTTTCACTACACCGATGTTCATGAAAACTCAACAACTGCTCAGTGGCATTACATGCACATCTCCCACACAGGTCAAGAAATTTGGAAGGTAAGAGCAGAAATTAATTTATGCCTCCATGTAAAGTGTGTCACTGAGCTGATTTTCATGAAACTCATGATTGCTTGACAATTGTTGTAAAGAGATTACATCTCAGACTTCATTAAAACTGGACAAGAGTTTAGATGCCATTACTAGATCACAGACGGACATATGGGTGTGGCATTTTCTAACTCAGTAAAGAATGCTTAAAAAAGAAAATAATTTGCTGGAAGTATAGTACTGGTAATATACATGGTGGCTACTAATGTAATGCTGTTGGTGTGACGTGTCGTAATGCAACTCATCTAACCATAGTAGAGCACAGTTCAGTTTAAATATTCACATATTTTCTATGTTGTGAAAATAATAAACTGGTTCAGTGAAGAATCTAACAAATTGAAACTGAAAGCTCAATTTCTCAAACTTAGTTTCAGTAAGGTACTACTACTCATTCAGGAAATTTTCAATGTACACAACTATTGTTTCCTCATTATTTAATAGTGTCAGTACTCTTTCCACAATTACTAAGTATGTTGTGCTTGCACTGCACTGAGGAATTAATATTTTTACCCAACCCATTAACATGTATTTTCATCAGCCATGTATTTTGCATAGTTAGCAAGTTGCCATTGTGTTACCATAATGGTACCTGAAAAATTCATATGTCTTCATTTGAAGCATATAGGTAATTTGAAAATGTACTTAACATTTTTATAGATAAGGCTCGTGTAAACAGGTCTGGGACCAAAGCAGTACCGCATTACATTTGTGCCAAACTGCAGGGATCTTGAAAGACAGTCTTAAAATTAAATCCAGTGGAAATTATATCCCCATATTTTCACATACAGCCAAAATAACAGTACTGACTGTCAGCTCAATCAGAGATACATATATATCCATGCATCCAGTACCATTTATGTTCACATAAAGCATTTAAGACAAACCATGGCACAGAATTAAAAATAAAATCATTGATTTAAGTTGTACAGTGTACTATGTCAATGTTCATTAATGATGTGGACCTTATTCTGAAACCATACTAGGACATCTCACACAAAACTCAAATGCTACATGCTCTCTTGAGAATACAAATAAACACATTTCATTTTAAGTAAATAATGGGGAGGTGGAATGGCAGTTACTGATGAAAAGTGTAAAGGAACAAATATCTGGAAGTATACACTAATTTACTTCACATTGAAGTAGCCAAATAAATACTTACTGTTTTATATGCATTATTTCTGTAATACATCATCCTCTGTAAATGCATGATTTTATTGAATGAAATGAAACTAATGTCTGTAAAATGGATACAAACACCATTTCTTTTGACAACACATCCTGTTTATCCTCAAAATACACACACAAACACATACTTTATATCCAATTTCATATTGTTGGATTAATGATTACAATAACAAACTAAATTGCATACATTGCCTGGCTTTTGATTCTAGCGAAGAGGGGGTGAGGTCCATAAAAAACTGTTATATTTAATAAGACAGGCAATGAACATGCAACGTGACACATGCACATAACCACTGCTGCAGTGAAAATGCAACAAGGCATGTTGTGTTTTTCCCACATTATCTCATAAATGGCATGTTTTATCAGAAAGACATTATTGAAGATAAAATGTGTGTTTTGATTTTCTTTACTACTCTTGTCTCAAACATTTCTCATCCTATGAAGAAGTCAGAGAGATATTATCATAAAAGTACACAGGCCTACATGTAAAGTATCTGTTATTCTTGTCAAAATTTAATGAAACTTGAATCTTCTCAACATATTTTCAAACAATTCTCAAATTTCATGAAAATCCATCTAGTGGGAGCAGAGTTGTTCCACACAGACAGGCAGGCGTAACAAAGCCAACAGTTTTCTTTCACAATGTTACAAACACACCTAACAAATAGTGGCTCTTTTTAAAATTTCGAACACTGTCATCAATATATTTGCTATAGGCAGCATTTATCACCCCATAGATATAAATAACTACTCATACTTTGCTCAGCACGCTTGAAATGACAGCTGCAACTGCTTTAATTCTCTCCTGTAAGTGAATTTTGAAAGAACAGCCAATGTCATTAATGTACCCCTCCAAAGAGTAAAAAGGTAAGACAGATTCTATATGACTATGTGCCAAGCAGACACTCAGCAAATACACATATATTCAGCTTCCAACAAGAATGACCCATGCACAGTAGCTTGCACATAGTCTCGTATTATTTATCCCTTTAAAATGTAATTTTATTACCATGTCATTTAAAAAACAACATATATCAACAATGTAATAGTCAGACATTTCACAAATTAAAACAACATCCTTTAACAATGTTTATGTTGACACTGCCCAAATCTGTTGGGCTGTGTTTGTTTAAAGAGGTTCTTAAAATGCAGTGTGCAAACAGACATTCAGAAAGAGGTTTTAAAATTCTGAAATTTCAGAATAGTAGTACCAGAAGGTGATAAAAATTGGAAGATATTTTAGTTCAATTTGAAAGCCTGCATCACACTAAATATGTAGTATGTACACATGAAAAAGCAGCAGTGGTGAGATGTGTTAAATTTTTCTTAAGACCTGTGGATATGCATACTAGCAAGCCAAAAACTGTTATATCCTGTAAAATTTAATGATAAATTTTGTATCATACTAATTCTAACTTAAACGTGGCTAAGTAATGTCATTACATGTTAATACAAGTAAGTGTCAGTAATGTGTCAATGTATGCAAATGTACTATCTTTTGTGATCATTTTCAACAACCCATCTGCAGGTTATATGGCTTGTGGTAACCTTACCAATACATAACACAAATAGCTACCATATATCTATGCAGATTATCCAGTATGGCATTGTGACACAGGCAGGAACTTAAAATAATTCAGTTGTTACATGTGAAAATTTGTAATATGGATGGCAGCATAATGGACTCTTTAATAGTCTCAAACAGCACAAGGTAATACCCATACTATCATTATACTGACATATCAGCTGAAAAGACAAAGCATCAGAATTTGACATCAGACTGCCTCAAGACTCATACTGTATATTCCACAAGTTCATTCATACTCTGAATAATGAAAGAGCCTGCTGTCCTTCACAAACTGTCTGTGCCATACCCAGTATTTATATATCATTGTCAATTGGTTCAGACATTACAAACATCTAAAAAAGCTGGTGCACTTGGGCTGCAAAATTCAGTTTGGCATAGACCTGATATGTGGCAAACATCCACCTACTTCATAATTCTATCACATCTTACATATTTATGTTATTTATATAACCTGTTTATATTATGGAACAACAATAACCTTTGTGAAATAAAGATACAATTATGAAATGATTTCAGTGATGTTTCTCAACTGCTGTGACAAAATATGAGGATGAATAAACTACTAAACTTTTAACATAAACTTACAACAGAGCAATGAAAAAAATCATTATACAAAATATTTGTCTTGTCCAATACACATAAAATGTTATGCATGTCACATGGTCAGAATCCATGCACACTGACTATTGTGACAAAGGTCACAATCTTATATGCCATTCCAGATGGCAGCACTAGTGCAGATGTAAGTGAATCTGATAGCCTTGCAGCCACAACCACAGCTCAATTTTAGACTGAATACACAACCACACATTCCCATCTCTTACACTTCTAAAGCTGTTCACACTACTTACAAATTATTATTTTATTTTGTTAAGTATTTATGCCCCCAACCCTTATTCCTTGATGTGGTGGGGTAAGTTACACCAGTCGTAGTGTAGCTCTTGGCAGGGCCTCCCTTGCTGGGCAGGTCAAATGAGAGGAATAATTCTAATTTAAGGGTTATGAAATGGGCCAGCAATCCATTCATGCAAAAAAAATCATATGTTGAAAATGCTCAACGAGGAAAAACTGGACAGATTAATCAAAGACGGACTACATAGGTCAAATGAAGAACGAGGTTTCTCAAATAGAGTCATGGATGAAAAGAATAACAGAGTGGAGACCACCTGAAGTAAGAATGATTGGTAGACTGCAGTCAAGATGGGGGGATTATGTCAGAGCAGATCTGGGAAAAATAAAGATCCAGAATTGGAATAAGATAGCTACAGACAGAGAAGCACGGAAGAGAAATGCTGAGTAGACCACAACTCATAAACAGTAGTAGTGCGAAGAGAAGAAGTATCTACCAAACTGAAAAATGAACACACGATTCTTCAGGGGTGTTATATATCGTACTGACTAGTAAATAGCTACGACCATTTCAGAGCAGCTCAACATTGCTGTGAGAATCTGAAATCTTGTGAAATGAAAAATGTTCCAGATTTTAAAAGCATATTTTGTTATGTAAAATAAGCCATCAAATTAAAAAAAAAAAAAATGATGTTCAATTTGAACATCATATAAAATACAGTGAGGAATATTTCTATTTGAAATTCTAGATCTAGCATTTTCAAGCAAATAACCTTATTTGAAAGTCTGTCAAAAATTCCTACAGTCATCACTAATACTACCACCATAGATTTACAGGTTTGTTGAATTTACAACCACATTCCTCATCACGACAATTACTGTAGAACACAACACAAATAACATATTATGGTAAGCAGTTTACGTGAAGGTGGTGTTGTATGGTTTATTCAGTTAAATCAGAGTACCATTTGTCAGGGTAGGCAGACTGCTCTGTCACACCAAACATCATTATAAAGCGTGTGCTGGGGTTTTAATTTGCCCAACTCAGCATGTGTTGCACAGCTAAACAAAACACAGCACTGCTGAAAAGGAGAAAATATGGGAAAGGAAAAAAGAGTACTGGATATTGCTGTAAAAGAAATGACTCAACAATGTTTGAATCATGGAAAAGAAATGTATATACTACATAATCATTTAACAACCCCACACTGTACATAAAAATTGACTTAGTTGCAAATAACAATTATTCAGAAGAAACCTAAAGAAACAAAGACAATAATTAAGCTTGGGCAAAAAGAAACATAGAAAAAACCCAGATCATTTAAAATACATTTAAGGAAAGACACACTTTAAAGTCAGAAATATAAATAAGGGACAAAAGACATTTCATGTATGATAATTATTGCATAAATGAAAGTGTTCTACAGTTTCTGCTGGACATACAATTCACATGGTTTTCAACTAGCTCTATTAAGAATGAGCAGCATATTACTGGAAGCTCTGTATACTAAAAAGTTTTAAATGGAAGTGCAGCAGAAGAGAGACTGAACATCATAGAGGACCAGTCACTCCGAATGGAAATAGCCAATTTACAGTAAGTAGAAGCAAGTGAAATTGAAAATACTGTAGGTCATTGTTTAAATGTGTGATATGTTCACATTTATAAAAAGTGACAGCCATGTCATAAAATATCTATTACAGTGTGCGATAACTGTCACTTCATTTCCACCTTAAGAACTCACTCCATATGCAAAAAGTGCAGCTTCCTTAGTCTAACACACCTATCTCTAAACAGAATTAGTTTCTTTGTGGACTCATTTTGTCATGCATGTGCATACTAAACACACCACTTTATGAACAATTCATCAGGTGACAGAATGAGCATAGTGATTATTAAAAGAATACAAAATACACAAGGAAGTCTGTGTTTCACCAGTTCCGAGGAAATAAACTGAACTTATCCTTCTCACCCCACTAGAGTTGTAGCTAGGTTTTTTGGTGCCTAAGGTATGTAATCATAATTAAATCATGAACTTAAAAAAATTATTATTGTTTATTGAATTTCCTTTTGCCTTTCTAAATATTTTAAAAACTGCTTAGTGCAGAATATCATCATTTTTCATTTCAATTATTCATTTTGTTTCCCCACTTCCCACCCAGACCACTTGCTGCCTAAACCCCTGCCCCATGGGAGGGCACACATACCTACCCATAAAATTTGTCTCTGTTCCTTCTAATTTAGTTTACAGAAATTAAAACGAACACTCTATAAAGATCTTGTCTTTCTGATCTCTTTTAATTACAAAAGATCAAATTGTATTTGGACAAGGCAGCATACAACAAATTATTTGCAGCTGTTTATAAACCTGTATGATTCTTACTTTTGAAGCCGTGGGTATTATTACATTCTTAAAACATTCCACCAACATTTTATACCTTTTATTACATAAAGAATCACATAAGCACAGGTTAAAAAATGGAATGGTAAATTATGTGGAACTCAAGAGTTATTACACTCTACAACTTGAAATGCACATTTAGATTGTCATTTTTTGGATTATGATGTGATGTAGTCTTGTAGGTGTCCACCATCATTTTGGTGGGGACCTGTTGCCTACATTTTATACTCTCCAGATAAGTATGGCAGGTTCTGCCAAACATCAGTTAACTTGGTTCATTGATGTGACATACATAACTACACAGCAACAACCCAGAAGATCACAATCTAAATTTTCACTATCACGGACCACAGACCGCATACTTCAACATATACACACATTAAACATATCTTACTGATGTTTGCTATAGCCAGTATTATATCTTACTGGTTTGCTATAGCCAATATTATAGCTAGTCTGCAAAATACTTGAATAATACATTCTTAAAAGAAGACAGTCAATGATTGACAAGCTATGTCAATACTGATTACAAGCAAAACAGAGCAAGACACATCATATTTCAATAAATGATGCAGACACATATTCACCCTTTCACCCCCACACTTTTGCAAGCATTAACACGCCCTCCCAACCAGATTTTCTTCGGAGTTATTATTCTAATGATGTTGGATGGAACAAGATAAGCAACGTACACAAAACATACCATTGTGGCACATTTCCATGATCACTGTGCATTGAAGACACAACATTTCATTGTGTGTGTGTTGTTGTTACTGAGTTACATGTCACTGTCAACTACATAAAAATACCGAGTTTTGCACAAAAGTGCTGTAATGGTAAACTTTTGTCGCAGGCAACAATGCAAAATTATACATACCAGTTTTTGAAAGAAATTATATTCCAACTTATTTACACATGGCCTTCTTTAGACACACAATTTGAATGAGCAAACCATAATGGAAGTCACTGCATAGTTTCTCTGTTTTTGTAAGTGTTGCCATAAAACATTTTACAAGAATCTGACAGAACTAATCAATTATGAAGCAATTAAATATTATGAGTGTGTGCCTCTAATCTTGCCTTAGTTGTCTGGCATGCCAAGCAAATCTTTATAGGGAGCATTACTTTGTCATGTGCGGCCTGTCTGGCTCTACCAAATTTTTCCACATTATCTCATAAATGGCACAATTTTCAGAGGCGGGGGGGGGGGGGGGGGGTTATTGAATATAAAATATGTTTTTTGTTTTTTTTTTTAAATTTTTTCTGAAAATTTTTTTTTTTTTTTAAAATTACTCTTGATATTATTATTTTTTTTTTTTT
>Ga0123354_10015235_pt1 | contig 11998 bp, 7 predicted proteins | sample TergutLab28metaG_2_FD_97872 | JGI IMG/M metagenome (GOLD analysis project Ga0123354, IMG submission 97872) | Labiotermes labralis P4 segment gut microbial communities from Petit-Saut dam, French Guiana - Lab288 P4 | ecosystem: Host-associated > Arthropoda: Insects > Digestive system > Gut ... | reverse complement strand
GTCAAGAAATTCCCCGCATTTCACGGAACCCGAAGGTTCATTACCGCACTCACAAGCGTCCGCCACCTGTCCCTATCCTGGGCCAACCCAATCCAGTCCACATACCCACATCCCACCTCCTGGTGATCCAGCCTAATATTATCCACCCATCTACGCCTAGGTCTCCCCAATGGTCTCTTTCCCTCCGGTTTCCCCACCAAGACCCTATACGCACCCTCTCCTCCCCCATACGCGCCACATGCCCTGCCAATCTCATTCTTCTCGATTTTATCACCTGCACAATAAAAATAATAATATACAACGTACCTGATGATAGCCATGCATGCCGAAACATGTTACACTAAATAATGATTAATCATAGAATTTGAGTTGTAAAAGACGGCCTGTTTACTACTTTATTTCAATATACGAGTTCACAACGACACGTGTAACACAACGTTTAACAAAAACACTATTCATAACAATACTCTCCCACCCCACGTGTAAGAATACCTCACTGTCTCAGACTTCATGATCCGCGCTACTATTATCGAAAAATCTAGGAATATTACATTCAACAAATGTACGCATCTTTTTTGTAGAGCGCAGTCAGAATTAGGTGTATTTGTGTCAAAAAAATCGTAATGTTACATTCTGTGTAGTTGCGCCTAGCGCCGTTTGTACTACTCAACATAAGGTTAACACTGTACGACTCACGTTGTGAATTTGGCCTGTGCACTTTTTCATTCGACTGTCCTCAAACATGTATCGGACATCGCCATAGGCTGTCCAATGATTATTTAATGTTTCCCGCTCTCAAGCCAAACAACCATTCAAAGCAACCAACATATTTTCATTAAACCTTGTAATAATGTAATTCTTTCGGCTGTTCCTGGAATTTTACGCTTCCTAAGAACATTAGCACGGCTGGAATAGAAACGTCAGAGGTGGAAGCATGCGAGGCGCGATTGAATATAGGAATGCAAGAAACATATAATAAAATATCTTAAATTTTTTACTTTTCTGGGAGGAAAAATGAGATACTTTGACCTCACAAATTAAAAAACCACTCTTTTCATTGGAAAGCAACAGCTTTTGAAAAATCGCAAACAGACAATTGAAATACTGTATAACTGATCGCGCATAAATTGTGACAATGTTTGTTAAAAATTCCAAGCTCAAGGAGTAAGCGAATTTGTGTTTCTTCTGACAATCCTAATCTATTTAAAAGTTACAGTGGCTTAAAGTGTTTACAGTAATAGAATTATTATGTGTGTAGCTGTTAAATTTCCTCGCCTTCTTCCAGACATTAGAAGCATTTGAAAGAAAAGAAGAACGGAATTTCTTGAAAGGAAATTCAGGAAGCATTCTGTAAAACCAGCACACTTTAAAAAGGTAATTATTGAAATCAAGTTCACTTCTGTGGTGTAATGTCTTGGTATATCTGCTGCAGTAAACAGATCTAGCGCTACTACGGTAGTCAAATGAAGGAGTGTGAGATGGGTTAGCCGTGTGGAATGTAAGTGCGAGAAGAGAAATACATACTGGACTTTGGTAAGGGAAACCTTTTAAATGAGGACATTTGGAAGATACAGGCGTAGAGGGGAGGATAATATTAAGTTTGATCTTTAAGAAACAGGACAGGAGGGCGTGGACCGGATAAATCTGTCTTTGGACAGAAAACAGTGTTGGGCCCTTGTAAACTATGGAATGAACCATCAGATTCCATAAAATTCAGGGAGTTTCTTGAACAGCCCAGGAAGTATTAGCTTCTGAAGAAGGATTATGCTGCAACGAGTTAGTTGTGGGTGGATGTAGTACACAGCTGTGCATTGTGCATTGTCACGTACTTGTGTGGAAATGCGTCTGGATGAAAGTGACAAGAGAAATGAATAGAAATTTACGAGTATATACCGCGAATTTGGATCGACGCAAAAACCTGCATTTATGCAGTGCTGAGGAGTACCTAAAAATTACAGATATTATTTTCGGACTAATTTTCATCTCTCAGCTCTCACAAGTTACGAGTTAACTTCATTTTTCATATAAACGTAATTGCATGCAAATTCCATCAATTATTCTTATTTAACTTGCTTAACATTTTATGTAAACGAAATACACCACGTGCAGTTTCAATCTGTTCAATTACACCTGGTCTGCTCCCTAGTAATTCATCTTCGTTGCTGTAAAATATTTAGTTTCTTATATATCTCCAATAACATTCATCACTTTGGGTACAAAGACAATCATAATGATAACCAGGCTAAAATTATGCAGTAATATTCGTTAGAAAGCACTGGGAATTGCCGTATCTACAAGACAGAATCAAAGGATATTTATATCAGTATTTAACCAACTTGATGCACAAAATTTGTTTCACAATAAGTTTTATTTCATGCCTCTACATGTTTCGAGCACGTGTAGAGGCATGAAATAAAACTTATTGTGAAACAAATTTTGTGCATAAAGTTGGTTAAATACTGATATAAATATACTGAGATGCACGGTCAATAAAAGCGCCAAAAAAAAGAACCAAAGGATGTTCAATCGAATTTCCTTTCGAACACTTAAACATTACAGAAAACTATAAACAAAAACTCCATGAGTGCAGTTGTCTTTATACGTTGTGGGAAAATTGAAAGGGGGGCAAAGCGCAGAGTTCTCAAAAAATTACAATAAGGGATTACCATGTTTTTTCAAGTTAGAGAATTCAATTTTCATTCCTCCTACGAGTAGTGATTTGTTTCTACGACCGAAGAAACTCTTTCCAATTTGCATGCAACTCCATTAATTTGCTTCCGTTCTCGTCCAGAAGGACAAAAAATGGAAGAGATGAAGAGGGAGGTCGAAAGCCCCTTTTCTTACAGTTCGCCCTCCTCGTGATTTCATTGCGAGCTTCTTAAGCCAGGAATATAAAGAGGCTTTCCATTCATGACATATACTAGAGCGTTAGAAGGGGTAATTATCCTTTCGTGTAACATGACGCACACTGCAGAACACGGTATTTTGAAAACATATATCTGAAAAACAAAAAAGTTTTATTAAAGCCTGAATGTCTGTCCATGTAGTGATGTGAAGTCCCTAACCTGCGATGATATAACTTTCAACAAAACAAACATATTTATGACACAAAATAATTAAATATTTTTACCTCAATCATTCCCATTCCTTAAGTTCTGATGCGCTCATCGCCATTTTATATTCAGATTTAACCCCCTCCTCCACTTTTTAAAAAAACCTGGATGTGTCCGTCTCTATGACATTTGTTCCAAGACGCAGAAGAAATACCTTTACGTATCAATAGTTGCAAAAAGAACGAAATTATTTACTATGTAGGAAGCGTTAAGAATTTATATTCTTTTTCCTACAAATCTTTCTTGCCGAAGCACTTACCTTAGAAAAGTGTTTATTAATATAGCTCAACAATTTAAGTTAATATTTTAAAACACTACTATAGACTTTAATTTAAGTCAAAAATTTGTTATTGTACAAAATAAATTAAGAAATAAAGATTCTAATTGACTGATTACACAATGAAGGAATATAAGGCTAAAATGTAACACCATTCACAGTGCACTGAGCTAAAGAAAGGTACAACAATCCCTGGGCAGGCCTGGAGAGAAACTGAAATTTCTAGAAAGTTGAGGTTCCCAAATTTTTAAGAGAATCTGCACAAGAAATTGTTAAAGTTGTGTGCCCTATGCACCAGCCGCTTTAACCCCAGGAAACATTCCTGGTACTCACTTCCGTTAGACGATGAGAGCGGCCAGAATTATTTTGTCAATGAAATATTCCAGTGACACAATCAGAGGTCGAAACCGTGCAGTGCCTCAACCAGCTGAGACACCGCGCACCTCCACTATGAACTGAGAGAGACTCTAATTTGAAGCGTAACTTTTCACACAGACTTCTCCTTTGTGACACGTATTCAGTATACTGTACCATAACTTTCGCACCTACCCACAAGGTCAAACGGCGTAGCAACTCAGAAACCTACAATATAAACAGTACAAACCTTCGTCTCAGTAAACGACTCAAATCTTTCATCGTAACGACTATGCTCTTTCGAGTCTCCTCGTGTTCACATTTACGTACAGTCAGTTTTTCTACAAGGCCATAGCTGCCTTCTTGTGTGAACTCACGTTACAGAAAATCGCGAAGTAAAACAATAAAAACCACTAGGGTAGTTTTTTTTACAAATCTTTCACAATGGGTGCTGAAACACCCACACGTGGTAGTTCGCTTTACCCACACGGAGTTAACCTATTCATTAATTGTTAGACAGTCAATTCGCGTTAATACAACACACGTCATTGCAGAAACTGACAGTACAGCGAAACTGTGTGTTGTTTCTAATCGTAGGTTCCAGTGTATGAATTTTACTTAATTCTGTCTTTTCCTGGTATTCGTCCTATACTGACGATATAAGGCCAAGACGGCAATATTGTGCAATACTGTTTCACATCATCCCTTCCATAGCCAGAGGGGACTGATGTTATGGAATCAATGTCGCAGCTGTTTCCCAATATAAGGGTGAGCTGTGTGGTCAAGGGGTGTCGTCATATGTCTCGGATGGCAGGTAAGACGGCTGCAAGTCAAGTGGCTGCATAAAGGGGATGGATCTGCTGGCCATGTGTTGTTATTACAAGACTCCGAGACTTCACACGCAAAAATTAAACCGGTTATGTTAGCAAGTAATCACGTTATGAAACAAGACCATATACATTAAAACTTTTGGGTGTTGTTTGACCGTGCATCTGTCTCATGAAATAAAGTGAAATGCCAATTTGATGCAACTAGGTCACTTTATTTATGTTTTCTTAGCTCGACATGTTTCGGGTATATACGCCCATCATCAGGAGCATTAGATGTTGAGTTGCAGCATACGGTTTTCTGCACCGAGTTTTTGGATTGGTGGTGGTCTTGAGAGCCGCTGCGTGAGTCGTGTGTACGGTGGGGATGGTGCCGTGCACCGTCCAAACCGTACACACGACCCACGCAGCGGCTCTCAAGACCACCACCCATCCATAAACTCGGTGCAGAAAACCGTATGCTGCAACTCAACATCTAATGCTCCTGATGATGGGCGTATGTACCCGAAACATGTCGAGCTAAGAAAAAAATCAATAAAATTATCTAGTTGCATCAAGCTGGAATTTCACTTTATTTCATTAAAACTTTTCTTACAGAAATATTTGATTTTTAAAATTCGTGTAATGTTCACGATCCATAGCCAGAAGTGAACTAAATATGAAGTAAGAGAGAAGAATTAATTATCCGATATTATTGATTCCGTGTATTATTCTTACAATCACTTTTGCCAACATATGCACACAACAGGATAAATGAACACTAGTTTTAAGAACTCTCCAAGGCACCATCTTAAGGAAGGCTCAAATAAAAATACAAAACAGCACAAGCACCAGTACATCAATCTGGGAAGTAGGATGCCACGTATTAAGATATTTAAAAATATTACAATTAAAGGAAATTTAAATGGGGCTTGGAAACTTAAGTGGGTTAAGTCAAGCGAGAGGGTACTGAAGTGTAGTGAAGCGTATTTGGGTGAAGTTTAAATGGGATGAAGTGAAGTGTCGACAAGTGTAGTGAAGTGCAGCGAAGGTTTTAGTAACAGGGTGTCTATCATTATTAGAAGATATATAGATCTTATGAGTTTTGTTGCTTACATGGTTGATTAATTTATCACAATTTTCATATTCTTTTGGTTCTTTGACATTCGACATTCAGAGGATCATGTATCATAGTATGTTCTTATAATAAAAACCAACGAAATACACAGTTTCTCAAATGTATTTGAGAAAGTACTTTATCAAATACATTTGGGAAATTGTGCATCTCGTTGGCTTTTATTATAAGAATCTTTTGGTTCTATTTTGTTGCAATGTATATATGTTTGTACGTTTTGTATGCTTCTGTTTAATTCTGCACAAGTATCTCTTATGTATTCTTATTGTTATATATGTTCCGTTCTGGGTGTTCTGTGTCATTTTGTTGTTTTGTGTACTGTATGTGTGTAAATGTGTACTGTACTATTGCCACCGGGTTTCAACCCAGCTGCGGTTAACAAACATATCATATCATAAAATACATACAATGTAATGTTTAAAACTACGGTGTTATTGACAATTACCAGGTCAAAATCCACTGTACATAATGTTAAACAAACACTCAGATTTTCAGGAGACTGAATGTCGCGTACATCTGCATAGAGTAAACGTATAAAAGGGGAAAACATCAAACAGCCACAATGAGATTAGTTAGCCCCACTGGGAGTTCTTGGTAATTTTACCACAAAAATTCGGAAGTAATTATAATTACGCAGTTCATGACAGAATTAAATTCAACTACAGCTATTTTGTGAGGCCTCACTAGAGAAGAAAGTTCTTGCACCTGAAGCCAAGGTCATCAGAGTTTTCACAACAGTCTGCTCTTTGACTCATGTCCACAATTTCAAGTACCTCCCATGTAAGGTACTTTTTAAACACTCTACTTCCTACGACTCTGCATGCCGATCCTGCCAACAGCCAGTCAACATAAACGCATTACACATACCAAATGCTATACATACAGAGTAGTACCTCCTGATGATGTGCAGTAAGCCTGCTCGAAACATGTAGAGGATAATTATTGAAATAAATTGAAAGAAAACAATGCATCCTGTTGGTTCTTGTTATAAGGACAAAAAAAGACTTAAAATTGTCGACTGTGACACGGATAGTGACCTAATCTGTTTTGAAGTGTATCACAGAAAGAACGATTCAAGCCATGCAGTCCTTCTGGATTGCCACATCACCGAAACGTATTCACTTACTTCCCACATTTAACCCTCGGAAACAAATAAACAGCTGATGTCACAAAGTGTTACAAAGTTTGTCGGATTCTCGTAGGGCGAAACAATGCGCATCGCTGAATATGGCTTCGGCCATTCATAACTTCTGACAACTTTAATCGTAATGCTGTACTTGTATACGCTTCGGAAGAAACTGAATAATGAGTACAGAGTATTAATTCGTTCAAACTCCGTCATGTGAACACGAACCCTGCTTTAAAACTCCTGTAAATACTTTGATGATTGATATGCTTTTGTTCAGCTCGGAGAGAAATGCGTCATTATGGAAGAGTAGTTTTCCCAAGAATAAGGACCAAGGCCTGTCAACGATACAGCTTGACAGATAAAGGCCTCTCTTATACTTTGCTCCTCTTTTTGTTCTGTATTTCCTTTGCGGATAGCACTGGAACTTCCACAGTTACAGTTCCTCACAAAAACGTCCTGTCCGTTTAGCGTTTTCGTTTGGGTTGCAATATGGCGTGTTTTTTAAATCCAACTGCTGTAAAGTTCGTACTTACACAGGCGCAGAAAAATCCTTCGATTGTTAAAGACATAAAAGAAATGTGTGGGTCACTTACATAACGTGACTATTTTACAAACAACGTATATTTCATTTACTTCCCTGGTAACGCAGTTTTAAATTTCAGCTTTGCGAAGTTTGTCCAGTATAGACCAAAGGTTCATGTGTCACAGTATATCTCAACTTTTCCATTACCTTCGAAAATAAGGAACAAATTTTAGACACTTAAAATGTGAAGCCCATTAAGTACTAAAAGCACTCTTGTGGAATAGCAGGGCATTTTCGGTCCCCCAAAAAATTGTGTACGTAAAGTCTAAAGTAACTCGGAGTACAAGGAGCTGTCGGAAAATACAGAACTTAAGGGGTCAAGTTGAATAATTTGTTAGGCACTTGTCTCGCAAAACATTAATCCGTGCAGTTACCAACTTGTTATTTATTATTTTCACGAAAACGCTGTAGGGAAATTGAAAATTTAAAAAAAAAATTCACCTACAAACTTCATGTTTTAATGGCGCTACAATTACCCTCACCTCACGAGAACGCAGTACTGCCATGTTGTTACTGTTGTTAGGAAAAGTTGTCAATGACCAAATAGGGTTTGGTGTCAGTGGCATGTTATTCATGCACAATTTCTTAAAAAGTGTCGAGGCACTATACATTATGAATCTGATGTTTATTGGACCGTGCGTCATTGTGATAACTGAAGAATAAAAAGCCAACTAGATGCCACTTATTATTTTATTGTACTCCTTATAGGCTCAAAAAGTTTCGGGCACTACTATGCCCATCATCAGGAGCTCGCGACTATAATATTGATTACCACATTGGTCGTTTCGTTCTTGGTTTGCTGTAGGTTGGAGGTTAGGTGTGGTTAGGCTGGCGTAGTGTCCGGGCGGCAGCTCAGACACTACTCCAGCCTAACCACACCTAACCTCCAACCTACAGCAAACCAAGAACGAAACGACCAATGTGGTAATCAATATTATAGTCGCGAGCTCCTGATGATGGGCATAGTAGTGCCCGAAACATGTTGAGCCCATAAGAAATACAATAAAATAATAAGTGGCATCTAGTTGGCTTTTTATTCTTCAACTATACATTATGTTGACAGTTGTAATTACATGAGGACAGGAACGCGCGCGCGCGCACACACACACATACAAACACGCAGCTCGCTAATAATGTTTGGCAAAAGAAAAGTACAGTTTACTAATAAATTGGATCCAATGATAAGAAATGTGTTTCCAGGTAATAAGCATTGTTTATTTTAAGAATAAGCTAACACAAGAAATAAATTACGTACCAGTGTAAAAAAAATTCACAAACAGAATTCATAATTTAGCATATAAATAAACATTAATTCGGTTAATTTCTGCGGTACAAACATGTCTTAATAAAATATAATTATCAGTTCCAAACATTCCTTGATCATAATTTTTCACACAGTCTCCTGCGCTACGCGACATCAGTCTCTTTTCTGTTATTGTTTATTGAAACTGGTTTCGACAAACAATTATGACCACGGAAAGTCGTGGTTGTTATTTAAATTGGATATCCAGTCCAATTAATAATTCTTAATACACTACATGCCTACCCATAACAAATGGGGCTATTTTAACTTCTTCATTTTTTATAACAAAGCATTACGAATTGGTTGTGTCTTTCTGCCCTCGGAGCATTTATTTCCCACAATTAGCCTACTGTGCGTCCACATAAAATACGTATATTTCGATCCCCATAAATTAAATATAACATACATTTTACGTGAAAATCACACATAAGTCACATTTACTTACGTTTCATTATTATAAAAATAAAATGATGAACAACCCAAAACACACTTCTTATCAAGACGCCATAATTGCGATTGAAAGATATTTTCTGTAATTAACCATTTGAAGACAAAAATTTATCTAAATTTTATATACATTTCCACTTCCAACTTCGTAGGATGGACAGTGTGCTTCGACTATAAAGAACAAACGACGTATGCTGTACAGACAAATAATCGTTGCTTATTGTCACAATTGCAGGGAACACGTGGCTAAAACGTCTGACAGTAAATCTAATTATCACTCGATTTTGAAGGCTAAAAATATAAAGTGCAGAACGAAGAGCTTCTGGAGATGCCTGAAAGACCCAAATGAAACAAATCCAAACACCGTTTAACCTCGCTCTTTTCGTCTTTGGTATAATTCGATTCAGGTGAGAAAGAAAAGAAATTTGGAAATACAGTCAAATAGACGTGCACTTCACAATTGTCTATTCGGTTATAACTGGAGATATTAATTTCAAGCAAGATACAGTTTCAAGAAGGTTTGAATACCTCCTCACACTGCCGTGTCTGTCTGCTTCATATACAAGGAATGTTTCGGCATTAAACATGGTCTTGAACGTCCATTGGCTAGCATAAAAAAAATAACGATCATCTAGAGCAAGAGAAGATAACATTATTAATATTTTTATTCTTCATGTGGAAAGTTTACATAAAAATCTCTAAGGAATACGTTATGACACTTTTTGTGACTTTCGTAGGTATTTATATGTCTGTCGTGTAATAGAACACACAAGTAAATTTCCAGTGGTTTTTTTTATAAAAGGTAGGGGGAAAAACATCAAAATTACTTTTCAGCTCGACATGTGGTATTTCAGTAGTCCGTCTATCCATTTATTATTTTATCTGGTTTCTATAAATACTACTAGAAACAAAGGTATACGGAACTTGGGGTTATGAAGTTGTCTGTTTTGTAACTCGGTTTTGTTTCATGAGAAAAACGTGGTTCTGATTTTGTGATCTCCCGTGGGCAATTTGGTTCTGGACCACAAACATAATATTTTCTTTCCGGAAGTACGTCCACAATTTTAAAAAAATTCGTAAGTCTGTTTCCAGCTGACAAGTAGAGACAGAGCTAGGGAAAGGGACGGACCTTCACTGAATTAATTAGATATAAAGTAATCAGTGACAAAAAAACAGTCAGTAGACTTCAAACGAAACGAATAAATATGACTTAAAAAGGGCGGATACACGTGCAGGTCGCGGGCAACATGTTGCCAGCGACACAGTACAGTTTTGCCTGCGGAGACGTTGGTACTGAGAAAATGTCTCTGTTCGTGACGAAGCCGAGATACAAGGCCGAAGTAATTTTGAAAACTTGTGGGCTGCTTATTTATGAAGAGTCAAGATTACATTACTAATTCATTATGTGAAGTTGTTCTAAAAATAGTGACACTCCACCCTAGATACAGAATTACACCTTTTTATAAATCTTTTACTATTAACAATATATAATTTTACAGAATGTGATGTACAGAACCATCGTAAGATATTATCATATTGTAATTATGTGCATACTTATTTTCTTTCATTCTGTGCACTGAACGTTATTTTTCCCGCAAGAAGACCAAATTTTGCCGAATTTTCCCACACTACAAAAAGGTTGATGATACATGACTTAGAGCATACTGCAGTGGACTCATCCGGGGACTACAAAGAACACGGAGCCTGTACACGAGGGAAGACCCATAATAAATCAGTCATGGACGGCAGTAATTGTTTGGCACTTTAATTTGAATCGAAGAGACTTGGATGCCAAAAGATATTAAAATCCGCCTTACCTTCAGAGCAGTCGCAGTTCCACATTAGAGACCCAAGTCGATTAGAAGTATACTGGTCCGTGACAAGAAAACATAAGTGGAGCACAAAACTATCTCAACGTGGGAAGCAATATGGTCAGTCTCGTTTATGTGACGTATTATCGAGCGTCTTGGTGACGTCAGCCATCTAAATTGCTCGCTTACTGAAATAGTTATGAAAGGTACTTTTTGTTTCGCGGTCTTTCTTGGGAGATTTTTGAAGAAACTGAAAGTGAGCCGCTTTGGTGTTAGTTTCGATTCATGAGAGAACACAGTAGGCATACTTAGAAACGGACAGTATTACGAATTTAGAATCATAGTTAGAGCTGACTCCATGGAAAGCACATCTGGAAGGTCCCGGTTCAACTCTTGGCTACGTTCTTTGAGGTTTATTGTCGTTTCTCTCAGTATTTTCAGGCCAATGGCGAAAGGGTAGGTAACATATGGCTACGTCCACTTTATTGACAGATGTTATGATTTATCCTTCACTCATAACACTTTTTATCGACGGCGAAGTCTCAGTTACTCAAAGGTTTGTTAAACAAACCACAAATACTTCAATAAATCCCAAATTCGTTGCCATAAGCTTAAATGTTTACCGTTCACCGATGGATTAAGAATAATTTGCTTCAAAAAACACTGTTGTAAGAGAAGTCTTGTAAAATGAAAGATGGTTGTGTGGAGGTTGGTTCTTCTGAAACGACGCCACTTGCTTAACCGAATGGTAGTAGTAAGTTATCTGGAGGCTAAATGCCAGATTTCCACGTTATAGTAACAAACACATACCAACCGTAAATGAAAGTTTTACGAACTAGGGCCCCCCTTTGCTGTTTTGCGCTCATTCACGATGTGAGTGATGAACGAGGACTTAGTGAGCCCCCTTCAAATATTATTTATTCCAGACTACTAAAAATTCCACGGTGACATTTCGCAATTGCCGTATAGGATTACAGCCATTATATATATATATATATATATATATATATATATATATATACAACTGTATATATAAATTT
>Ga0123354_10015234_pt1 | contig 11999 bp, 5 predicted proteins | sample TergutLab28metaG_2_FD_97872 | JGI IMG/M metagenome (GOLD analysis project Ga0123354, IMG submission 97872) | Labiotermes labralis P4 segment gut microbial communities from Petit-Saut dam, French Guiana - Lab288 P4 | ecosystem: Host-associated > Arthropoda: Insects > Digestive system > Gut ... | reverse complement strand
TGACTTATTATTATTATTATTATTATTTCCGAATTTCTCACTTCTCAGCTTTGGCTGGGAAATATTCACCTATCCTGGGATGCAGTAATCAACAGAATTAGGCTCGGTGGTCTTATTTGTAGTTTAAGAAGTTTCTTACAATTGAACATGTGCCAAGAATTACAGACTTCTACATGTGTATGTACATGTTCGGGTGTAAGTTAAGTCTTGTTAGACTCTGTGATAGTGACCTTGGAATTACTCCCCTAGATGATATTACTATCGGAAATACTTGTGCTGCCTTTTGCTTCCATATAGCACTTATTTCATTCGCCAGTTCTGGGTTATTATTATTATTATTATTACGTAACTACCAGAAGTTGTTTTAGTCACGTATATAAAATTCACGGCATGCAGCATGTTTGAAGTTTGAAAGTGATTCTAGTTCACAGGCGAAAGGATCTGTCAAAAAGCTTAATTTGGATAGAGAGGAAGCAGAGTGAAATGAAGAAAACACGTGAAATCTGTATTTTAACGGAAGGTTCTAGACGCACAAAGAACAGTTTTGAAAAACATAGGAATCGCCAAAATAAGCAGCCCTTCTAAAAGAAGTATCAAGGCACAAAATCCATAAGTAAATCTCAGATATGTAACTTCACCTCTGTATAGTGTATTTACGAAATAGTTAAATAAGTGCCCAATTTTCGGGTGCTAGTGACCGTACATGTATAGCCAGAAGGCGTTTCCAAATCTGATGTTCTTCTAGATATAATCAGATCGATGATTATTAGATAAACGTGCTAATTAACGTGCTAATTTATTTATCACTTACCGCTTAGAATTTGCTGAAGATAACACCGGCAGTTGGGCAGTCTATCCGGAAACAGAACGCTATGTTTTGCTTCTGAAGACACGAAGAAGTAATACAGAAGTACAGTCACATCAAGAACACATCGGCACCATTACAAAACACAATGGACAGAACAGCTAGTATATATCTTTTCGGTTCAGATTCTTTCCAACGTAAGCGATTTCTGTTTTATCACCACGTCGTGTGTTCGTTTCTACATTTCCTCCCAGAGTTTAAAGACACTTATATTAAAATTTAAAACATGGGCTCGATTGTTATGAAATTTCTTTATCACTGTTACGTCAAATCCATATCACGACATTCCTCTGAAGCATACTCTAATCATACAACTTAGATTCTGGACTTTCCACACGCACACGTAAAGGCAGGCCAGCGCAACGTAGGTAAATATTAATGTTTTAGTTCCTTGTTAAAAAACACATAAATGGATGATAATATTAAAAGGGGTCTTCAAGAAAATGGATGGATGGGGCGTAGATTGAAATCATCAGGCTCAAGAAAGGGACTTGTGGCGGCATCTTGTGAACACGGCATTCAAAATTCGGGTTTCATAAAATTTGAGAAAAGTATTCACTTGTTCAGGAAGCAAAAACTTCTCAAGAATGTCTGTATTCCATGGAGTTCGTTAGATCGTTAGGTTAGACAGTTACTTAAAATATACAATACATGAATGGAAATTGCAAAGCTTTTAAATTGAAAGACTTGAAACATTCTATAAGAACACGTACGCCCTATTGTTATGTAACCATAGGCGTTACAAAGTACTTGCATTCTGACACTGTAAAAAAAAATGCCATTATAAATGAATATAAGAATATTACCCGAAATTCGTTTCTATACTACCTGCATTTGTTCTGGATATTTTAAAGACATAAAAGAAATTCTTATACAGGAGTGTGTGATTTCAGGAATATGAACAATTCACAAAAGTTAAAACCAGGCGAGTGTAATGTGTCCCAGAGGTAACACTTCTTTCTGCCTACATTACAAGTCCTGCTGTATGGACCGTCACACAGTGTAAATGCTAAATCAGCAGCTTGTCCGATCACAAATTTTGTCCCTCAAGAGTAAAGCCTATTATTAACTGCTTGTTTGTGAGAAACTTTGAATGTAAATCAGCAAAACCTAAAGGCATGGCACTCGTGATTTAGCTTGACGTTCTCTTTCCAAAGTCGCATTTTCTCTAACTGTACACTAGAGGCTTGGGTACGGCTATTTGTAAGACTCCAGATCGAAAGCACACAAAATCAATTTCGTCCGACTTCTTGACAAGCAAAAGAATCAAAGTTTTATTTATTCACCAACTGGCGCACTAGTGAGTTGTCTTAAAAAAACAACATTAAAATTTACATTAAAACATCTCCGACATGTTTCGGTGATACAGTTAAACTGACATAAGGGAGCTCATTAATTTGTGCTTACTAAAGTTACGGTTCTTAAAATAGTCCGTTAAAATCCATCGGTGTGTGTGTGTGGTTAATACGGTGGTGGTGTGGCTGCATATATTAGGTCTGTAATGAATAACAGTGTGTCAAATACTGTGATAATAGAATTTTCAAAACATAATGAATCGTATCGCAATTGGCTGGACTTAACCTTTATTGGTGTCTGTATGTTGCAGTATTCGGTAGTAGACCGAGTTAGGGAATTCGTAGCTGGTTATGTGACGTGTTAACCAGCTCGTACAGAGAATTTATGTCAATGACCTTCTGTCGTACAGAGGATTTATGTCAATGAACACACCACCACCGTATTAACCACACACCGATGTATTTTAATAGACTATTTTAACAACCGTAACTGTAGTAAGCGCAAATTAATGAGCTCCCTGATGATGGTGTAACTGTAACACCTAAACATTTCGGAGCTGTTTTAATGTAAATTTTCATGTTGCTTTTTAAGACAACTCACTAGTGCACCAGTTGGTGAATAAATACAACTTTGATAATATCAAGATGCACGGTACGAATGTGAAACGAAAAAGCAAAAGAATTTTTCAATATAACACACAACATAAGTACGAACCAAACTGCTCCAGAGACTTATCTATGCATTTTCAATGTGTTTACCTAAACTAACATACAGCACATCACTTGCGTGGCCAGTTGATTCACAAACATCTCAGATGTCATTGAAATGTCATACCCCGTAGCACGCATATGCACGCACAGCTTCGCAATTTAATAATGCAAACCTCAAACTACAGTGCATCTTTGACATATCGACAATACGCATAAATCTACTTGTGACAAACTCTGCACAGTGTTGAGCCTTCAGTCAGCCAATTCGCAAACGGAATCCAATTTGTCAACAGGACATTGTAGTGTAATAGGCGTTATAGTGAGGCTAATATGTATCTTTCTTGAGTTAGTACTAGAACGTCGACGAAGGAATTAGGGGAGGAAACGAATGTCATGGAAACCTGCCAAAGTGCTTACGTAAATGGACTAGACGTCAAGTCTGTGTGGGAGGCACAGTCTGCCCCCACGCAAATATGCAAACTAAGAACCACGTTAACCAGCATGTTCGGTTGCATAGGTTATCACACATTTGGATTCTTCTTCCGGCTTCTGTTTACATCAAGATTAACAACTGAGACCTTTACAAAAACACATGTGTACGATGATATGACCGTATCTTTAATTCCATTGCTTTTATTTACCTCCGAAGCGTAGACGGTACAGCGATTAGCTACGCGCTGGACGGCCTGGCTTTCGAATCCCGGTACGGGCAGATTTTTCTGTTCTCAAAACGTCCAGACCGTCTCTGGGACCCATCCAACCTCAAACTGATGTGCACCAAGGTTCTTTCCCGGGGGTAAAGTGGCCGGGACGTGAAGTTATCCACTCACCTGCATCTAGTACCGAGTTAAGAAAGAATTGAGCCATACCGTTACTTCCCTTAGTATACATGTTTTCGTGCTCCACACTGCTGACAAATTCCAAGCACAATGCGATGTAATGAACAACCAGCTGAACACAAATAAATACTCCATGCTGTTATTTAATTTTCTTATGAAAAAAAGTGTTAGTAAAATCTCGACACTCTAACGGTCAAGATTATTCGTGGCGTCCAAGATCCCACAATGACAATAGTTGTTTCCCTTGTCGTTATCCTGTTTACTGGTTTTAGATCGGAGTTTTTATACTGCAGGAAGTAATGGTGCATCAAAAAATACACTAAATGTAGAAAAACAATTTGCGCAACACCCTACCGTCGTGTTAGTTTACCATTATCAATCCAGTCCACACATACACAACACTCGAACACCATACTGTTACCGATGATCCCGGTTCGAAACCAAATCAGAAATACGCTAGGCGGAGAGACAGGCAAAATTACATTGGGACGAATAAGTATTAATTTAGGACTTCGAGCAATAATAATACCAGTATGGTACAATAAATTGGTACATTGGAAGGGTGCAGATTCCGAGGTTATTTGATGTCCAAATTTGATGTTCGTGTGACCGTGCATCCTTAACCTTTTGGCGCCGGAATTATTTTTTTTAATTTTAGCACATTCTGTATATAAAATGTGAATAATACGGGAACCAAATATGTTAGAATTATGAAACGAACTGCGTTTTGAAGAGAAAAAAACGGAGAGTATATACCATGTTTAAAATATTCAGTACCTATATTTGTTGAATAAATATATAAAATGCAACTCTAGAGGTTAGCGGTGCGGTACGACCACTATAGTTGACATTAGGTGTCAAAGGGTTAATATGAAATGATTTGTTAGACCAACTTGATGCAACAATTATGATTTATTGATAAACCAGTGACTCAACATGTTTCGGGCACCATTGTGCCCATCTTCAGGAGTACAAGGCTGTACACTACTGCATATGGTTTTCAGCACAATAAGTGTACAGCCTTGTACTCCTGAAGATGGGCACAATGGTGCCCGAAACATGTTGAGTCACTGGTTTATCAATAAATCATAATTTTTGCATCAGGTTGGTCTAACAAATCAAATCATTCCGAGGTTATTGTTGTTGCAAAGTTTATGACTGTTTGTCGCGCGGAGGGATTCGGCCTGCTCTTAGCTAAGACTTGTGACAGCATCGACGCTCTGACCGCCTGTTAAAAAAAACCCACCCTCTGAAACTTTCGGCACACATCAATCGGACGGCTGTTTGTGGTTGATCAGGGATGTGGCCGTGAGGCTAGCCCAGAAAGGGGTTCGGAGACAATTCTTGGCTGACACTCGTGCGAGCAAGTTGAAAGGGAAATACGGGACGAAAACAAAGAGGTGTATTGTGTTGATGAAATTCCTAACAGTGCCGGACACAAATAATTTGGTTGTGAATACTGAACTTACAAAGATTAAAGTAATTGTGAGAATAAACCTGAAATGGCTAACCTCGACTCTCCTTTTTATCCATTCGGTTGACACTTGACGTTTCCTGTGACCACCAAACGATATATTCCCTGGGTAGAGTTCGTGTTCCCGACTTTGAGATTTGGCCGGTTATGATAGTTCGGTTATTATTATTTGCTACCACGTGTTTCGGTCGTTCGTTCGACCATCATGAAATAGAAAAATACAGGTATATAAAGAAATCACAATCATTCAGATAATATACATTAAATTTTATTCCCAAAAGAGAAATAATAAAACAGAAATATTCCATAAAATTTTTAATTAAAATCCAAAGTATCATAAAATGCAGTTAAAAGAGGATTCTGTACATAACACGTCTATTGTTTTGAGTAGTGAAGCAACGCGCAACAGTTACTACAGCATATACGCAACCTCCACATGGTACATGTGGTATAAAATGAATCCATACTATTTATACATGTTGACAGAAGATAGCATGAAACGCTTTCCGAACATTATGCTTATTGGACCGTGCATCATTGTGATAGTTGAAGAATGAAAGACCAACCTGATGCCACTTGCCATTTTATTCCACTTCTTATGTGCTCAACATGTTTCAGACATTAATATATCCATCATCAGGAGCTTGCGACTGTGCTGTTGAATTACCACATTGGTCGTGTTGTTCTTGGTTCGATGTGTGTTGGAGTTTCGGTGTGGTTGGGTTGGAGTGGAGTGGAATTCGACAGAATAGTCGCAAGCTTCTGATGATGGATATATTAACGTCCGAAACATGTTGAGCACATAAGAAGTGAAATAAAATAGCAAATGAAATCAAGTTGATCTTTTATTCTTCAACTTTCCGAACAGTCAACAACACCCAATAATTCTACTAGCAGCACAGGACGGTCAAAAGGTTTGGGTACCCACGCGTGGGAGTTAATGTGATGTGCGAAAGAAACTAAGCAAGCTTTACACCTCACGCAATCCTACCGAATGTCTCATCGAAGTCGCATCGATAATGCCAGTTGGGTGCTTCACATTCTTGCAATAGACGTCTAATACCCAGAAACCTACATAACTTTATTTTACGATACTTTGAATCTTATTCGTAAATTTTATTGAAAGTTTTACGTTTTTATTATTTCTCTTTTGCGAATAATATTTAATGTGTTTTATCTGATTGATCGTAAAGTGGAGGCCTCTTCTCTTCCACATTTGTTTCGGTCGTTCTTTCGACCATCATGAAGTAAATAATTATAATAATAATAATATTATTATTATTATTATTATTATTATTATTAACGTACAGTGTGCGAGTGTTCTGTTAGTTTGTACTAGATTGCAGACGGTAGAAAAACAGGTCATATTAGAAAGGCTTCCCATTATGACGTACTGGCTCAGAAAGGAGGGATGTAATAACTTATACCTGAAACCTGAATGACCGTACAAAGGCACAAAGGCACCTTCGATCAGAGACCCTGATACATTGCAAAAAGAGAAGAAATTAACGTTTGTGCTGGTTACCGGACTGCGCATAATGAGACTGAAGCATCACGCCGACATGCGAGGAGTTCGCTATAAATCATCAGGAGAAGTATTCTGCATGATTTCGGGGGAAAAAAGAGAGAAAAATCTTTTCGTCTCGTATCGAGGATATTTTTCATATAAAACATTCCTCTCTCTTCCGTCCTATTACGCCCTTTAGTATGATACTGTTAGTGAATATGTGGCATGTAAGAGCCAATTGTCCATCTGCCCCACACACACAGTGAAATTCTCACTTGCATATTTCAAGCCGCCAATCCAGTCCTCTCCAGTCTGAAGACCCTAGCAGTATCTGATGAATAGTTCAAATTACTCATCTCTTCCACACGTAGATTCCTCGTTCCCCTTCACCTCCCTTAACCATCACTGCTTCTTACTTATTTCCATCCTTATTTATGCCCGACTCATATATTCACTGCGTTTCATCATGTCTGTCCGTCCGTATAGAATAAATCTGCTCCCATTGAACGAATTTTCGTGAAATTTGAATTGAGGATTTTTCGAAAATCTCTCGAGAAAATTCAAAGTTCATTAAAATCTGACAAGAGTTACGGGCACTTTACATACAGACACATGTACATTTACTTATGATAATTTCTCGCTGAATTCTTATTGGAATGAGACATGTTTGAAACAAAAGATTTCCAACAATCAAAACACGCATTTTACTTTCAATAACTTCCTTCCGAAAATCGTGCCGTTTATGAGAAAATGTTCAAAATTTTGTGCAACCGGAATAGGTCACAGATGACAACATACTAAGGCGCAAGAGTTTCCCAAGCTGGATAATTAAGACTGTAAGAACACACTCAGAATATGTAACACTCTTGCTCTTCCGCGACTACAACGGTTGCGCGAACTCGCCTCTATGTTACATAATACGTGCATTGCCTGTCTTGCTCTATTTGTCATTATTTCCTTTCCTTCTCATTCCAACAACTTCAGTTTGGCACAGCTACATGTACAGATCACCGCAAGTAGGATATTAAGATAATACCCAACATAGATTTTAATCCAAATGCTGCATTGTCAGGCAAAAGTATGCAGTCATGTGTCAGATTAAAGTCTCCTCCTCCCATTGTAAGGAGCAAATTGTATTACATCATGTAAACCGGTGAAATGATGCCTACAGCTCACATTTACCATACCGCACATTTACCATACCGTCCACTTACAGTCAAAACTGTATGTATTCAGACTGGGTTCCCACACTTCTATAACTATCTCAGCTAAAAAAAAATCAGAGTTAATGCGATAAAGAAATGAAAGTTCCATAATGAAGGTCACATTGTAATACCAATCATATACACAGATGGAACAAAGTGACCAAAAACCTAACTCTGCTCCTCATTTGTCCGAGTGTCTAAAGGCAGGAAACTCGGTAAGTTAAAGCGGTCGTGCAGCATCCTACTGCGAACCGAAAGGGAGCCAGAAACGGAAAGAGGAAACTAAACTACGCTTTTGAAGTCTACTGAGAGATCATTTTGCAAAGCAACGTGATAGGCTTAAGAGGTGATAGTGCTTTTACACTGGGATAATAGACTTTCATCTGGGACTGACAGTTGTAGAGGACAGGGCTTCCATCCTAGCCGCGTTTACAAGATTCCTTTATTTGGATAAAAGGAAGCTCGCGGGTACTAATTGTACGAATTTCACTCTGGCACTATAAAACAGGTTGATAAACTCCTTTTCGAGACAGCGAGGAATATATGGTTTTAGACCATGACTGAACTGTGTGGACGGACGTAAGAACAGATGTTGCATCTGGATATAATAAGCTTAGTCAAAGAACTTTCTGTGATAAAGGAAGCGAGGTACGTGAGTATAAAAATAAAGGATTTATAGGCTCATGAAATACAATTTAGTTTGTAATTTATCATAGCTTTTCCCGAAATTAAACATTATTTAATATTCTCAATAAATAAATAAATAACGCCAACGTTATTATTATTATTTGTTTAGTGTTTTATTTGTGTATGTTTGTACTGATTTTGTGTTCTATTTGTGTGTTTCTGCTGGCTTTATAATGGGCAGTTATGCTGTTAAGCCTGCACGTTAATAAACTGAATTGAATCGCTACTACTACCACCACCACCACCACTACTACTACTACTACTACATATTCCAGGCTTCTCCGGTATTTTACATCATTAGGCTAGAATACAGACTTGGCAGACAGGATATTTTCGTCGGTTACGTTCATGAACAGCAGCGGGTAGCGAAATTCGTATCAACTAACGCTGTTTTAATGACAAGGGTTACGAAATCGTTCTAAATTATTGTTATGCTATAGACTGACCTACATCAGTCCCGCCAAAGCAGGTGCATTCTACATAGTGGTCAAATTAAAACCGAACCCCAACGCGCGGCAAAACTACCGGCCATATTTCTCACATATATATGCTGTGCTACAAATCAGGAGGTCGCTATTTCGATCCCAGCTGGTGTCATTCGAATGTTTCAGTGACATAAAATCCTTCCGATGGCACTATGGCCCTGGGGTCGACTCAGCCTCTAACAGAAATGAGTACCAAGAGCATTTCCTGGGGTAAAGGCGGCTGGTGCGTAAGGCTGACAAACTTACCACCATCCTGTGCCGTTGTCATGAAATATGGGAACCTCAACTTCCTGGAACACTCTGGGTCACTCCGTGGGTCGGTAGCTCAGTCGGTATAGCGACTGACTACGGGCTGGACGATCCGGGATCGAATCCTAGTGGGGACGAGATTTTCCGCCCGTCCAGACCGGCCATGGGGCTCACCCAGCCTCCTGTAAAATGGGTACCAGATCTTTCCCGGGAGTAAAGTGCGGCCGGGGCGTGCTGCTGACCACTCACCCCCTTCTAGGGCCGCGGTCATGGAAGAGTAGAGCTATATCTCTACACACCCTCTGGGCCACACCGGGCCTGTAACGGGATCACTTTACCTTTACCTTCTTATATGTATATACATACATACATACATACACACACATATGCTTGGGGCCTGATGAAAATATTATTAAATAGTGTTTGAATTTCTTGCCTAGACACTACGCGCCTGATGAAATGGGGGCTGTATGACACACACACTGCCTGTTCTACCGCGGCGCGTACGGTTACACTGGACCACCTTAGTCACGCAGTACAGTTTAATCTGCGGTGTGTACGCGGTATTAAGTCGCCCTCCCTCTACATCACGAATGCCTGTAATACAGCTGTTAGGGAAGTGCAATGTCTGTCTGTCCGTTCATATTAACCGTGTGCCAGAGGCCTAGCAGTGAGCTTATTGCCCGTCCAGAGATACCTTATTCAAATTAATAGCATTTAAATTTGATTGTCGAAAAAAGAAGGAACCAGAATGTCAGTCCTCTACAGCTGAGCAAGATTTTATTTCGTAATCTACTAGATTCCACGTCCGTCCTAGGTATCTGGGTATACACTCACAACACGTTTCAAAACAACAGGAGTATTTCCCAAAACTCACTAGAAATAATATGATATTGGATTCCGCACATATCTTATGGATCCTTATCTTTAAAAGTACCGGCACATCTGTCTTCTGAACGCCTAGCACGTGAGAAGAACTAATGGAATTATGAATTTATAAGCCCATAAATATTCAAAGATATACGGCTAAGATATATGAGGCAAAATGTCTGTAGTGCGGGAAGTTATTACTGTCGCGGTTACTTCTTCAGGCTCATTACATAATAAGCAAATACGAATGGCCATAAACTGTCCCACTATGGGGGTTTGTGCTTACACCACGTACAATTTTGGAGACGCAAGCTACTCAAATTATTGTTAACACAGGGGTGCTGATAAGTCCTTAGCCCGACCAGGAAGGAAACAAGCTAATGTTTCTGTCAGAATGGCGTGGATTTCCTTCGGCGCCTTGTCTTGCAAGAAAAAAAAACTTGATGATAGCTCGCGTTTCCATGTTGTTGAAATCGCGCGCGTTCCTGACATGCTTCGGAGCTTGTTTCCTTCCTGGTCGGGTTAAGGACTTATCAGCACCCCGGTATTTAGTGCAAGCATCTGGGTTACTCTCACTTTGTAACATCACCACAAACTGGTGAATTATTTACAAGAAACATTCTCGTGAATCGTGTGAAGTATTGGCGCAAATACCTGGTAGGTTGCACAGAGAGTTTTGTGAATTCTGAAACTGCTGTTCCATCCAGAACTTCTTTATAGTAGTATCTGCAGTCCTGTTTGTCGGATTCAATTAATAGGTAATGTTAGCACCAAAATTACGTTAAACACACACATCATAAATCTTATGTATATTGGACCGTGCATCATTGTGATAGTTGAAGAATAAGACACCAACTTGATGTCACTAGTTACTAAGTTTTATTTCACTTCTCCTATGCTCAACATGTTTCGGACATTAATACATCCATCATCAGGAGCCTGCGACTTTTCTGTTGTATCACCACATTGGTCGTGTGTTCTTGTTTCGATGCGTGTTGGAGTTTCGGTGTGGCTGGGTTGGGGTGATATCCGTGTAGCAGGCATCGAAACAAGAACACTCGACCAATGTGGTGATACAATAGAAAAGTCGCAGGCTCCTGATGATGGATGTATTAATGTCCGAAACATGTTGAGCATAGGAGAAATGAAATAAAACTTAATAACTAGTGACATCAAGTTGGGTCTCTTATTCTTCAACTAACACACATCATACTTGATGGTGAACATAGTATAGTTGCATTCTCCTCTTTAACATAACGCTCGATACTGCAATTTATCAATAGAATGTTAAGTTATCAAAGTCACATCTACTGGACACAAAATAAACGACTATTAATCACGCTTCCATCTAGCGGACATAACATAAACGACTATAAATCATTATCCCATCCAGCAGTCTTCGGAATAAACGACGATTAATCACATTTCCGGCTTCAATTGCTAATTACACTGAGCCATTCATTTAAGCGACGCAACACGGTTTTGAAAAAGTTTCCTACGATGATATTCAGCACCCGTGCATTCCTGATGACGTCATGCAGCTCATCCTTAAAACTATCAGACTTTTTTCCTTCCCGTTTACCATACAAATAAACTGACGTCACACTTCAGTATTCATCTCACAAACGTTTCTAGTTCAGACTGATTTATTTAGAAAAAAAATTAAATCATGGGCTTAAAATTAGTGGCGTAACACATCCACACACACACACACCACACATACACACACACACACACACACACATATATATATATATATATATATATATATATATATATATATATATATGTGTGTGTGTGTGTGTGTGTGTG
>Ga0123354_10015233_pt1 | contig 11999 bp, 15 predicted proteins | sample TergutLab28metaG_2_FD_97872 | JGI IMG/M metagenome (GOLD analysis project Ga0123354, IMG submission 97872) | Labiotermes labralis P4 segment gut microbial communities from Petit-Saut dam, French Guiana - Lab288 P4 | ecosystem: Host-associated > Arthropoda: Insects > Digestive system > Gut ... | reverse complement strand
CCAGCGTCACCATTTCCAGTTCAGTCTGGGCGGGATAGGCAGGCTTAAGCATGACGATATCATAACACAGCCCAGAGAAAAAACAACACCCCTATTCGTAAAATGACCCGCAATCGTTACACGGGCGCTTAGCTTTTGAGAGCCATTCATTCACGGAGACTTTGTCAGCAGTCTGGGGAGCCTTCGGCTCCATCAACCATTGTCTCGCTTACCCCGTCACGCATTTCGGGGATTGCGCGCGACGCGTGTTCAACGAATCCAGCTTCTATATATTTCTTCCGCCGCATTTCTTCACGCATGGCTTCCTCTGCTTCTCTATCCTTAGATAGTGCATGGACAAAGCACTGCGCACAGAAAAAATTCATTTCGGGTAACAGAAAACATTTTCGGCACCCTTCATTCTTTTATACTATGAAAGTATGATTTTTATCACAGATTTCATCGTAAGTCACTCCGTCAGCCTCCAATGTTAGGGTTCGCGAGCGCAGTTCACTTGCACCCGCAGGAGGGCGCTCATGCCGGGTGCACAATGAAAAACGCCCGCACGGATGCGGGCGTTTTTCATTGTGGTAGCTTGAAGCGTCAGCACCTGTCGGTGGAGCAGGTCTTCATGCCCAGCATGGTGTAGAGTGGGCAAAACCTGAGCAGGCCGGTGGCCAGGGGAACTACGCCTATCCAGCCCCACCAGCCTACCTTTCCCAGGGCGGCCAGGACGATTAGCGCAATGCCCACTACGATGCGTAAGACGCGGTCAGTACAACCGATGTTCTGTTTCATTTGTGTTCCTCTCTGTGGAATTGAAGCTTGTTGTTATGGTGGACCGAAAGGGGATCGAACCCTCGACCTCTGCATTGCGAACGCAGCGCTCTCCCAGCTGAGCTATCGGCCCAAAGGACGGGCATTCTAACAGGAGTTTGTGTTTTGTGGGCCCCGGCGTTGCCGCCGGGGCGTGCATGCTCCTCAGTTCTTCGACTGGTCTACCAGTTTGTTTTTCTTGATCCACGGCATCATGTCGCGCAACTGGCCGCCGACTGTTTCGACGGGGTGCTCGGCAGTGAGGCGGCGGCGGGCGGTCATGGAGGGGTAACCGTTGCGGCCTTCGAGGATGAACTCTTTGGCGTAGTCCCCATTCTGGATGCGCTTCAGGGCTTCCTTCATGGCTTCGCGCGAAGTGGCGTTGATGACTTTTGGCCCGGTGGTGTATTCGCCGTATTCGGCATTGTTGGAAATGGAGTAGTTCATGTTGGCAATGCCGCCTTCGTAGATGAGGTCTACGATGAGTTTCATTTCGTGCAGGCATTCAAAATAGGCCATTTCCGGGGCGTAACCGGCTTCGACGAGGGTCTCGAAACCCATTTTCATGAGTTCGACGCAGCCGCCGCACAGCACGGCCTGTTCGCCGAAGAGGTCTGTTTCGGTTTCTTCGCGGAAGGTGGTCTCGATGACGCCCGCTTTGGTTCCGCCATTGGCCGCAGCATAGGAGAGGGCGATGTCGCGCGCTTTGCCGCTTCTGTCCTGGAAGACGGCAATCAGGGAGGGGACGCCGCCGCCTCTGAGGTATTCGGAACGGACAGTGTGACCGGGACCTTTGGGGGCGACCATGATGACGTCGATGTCGTCGCGCGGGACGATCAGGCTGTAGTGGATGTTGAAGCCGTGTGCGAAGCCGAGAGTCGCGCCCTTTCTGAGGTTGGGTTCGACGTCCGCTTTGTAGACTTGCGGGGTAATTTCGTCGGGCAAAAGGATCATGACGACATCGGCGTTTTTGACGGCTTCGTCGATTTCCTTGACTTTCAACCCGGCGGCTTCAGCCTTTTTCCAACTGTCGTCGAGATCCTTGCGCACGCCGACGGTGACTTCGACACCGGAGTCGTGGAGGTTCTGGGCGTGTGCATGGCCCTGGGAGCCGTAGCCGACGATGGCGACTTTTTTACCTTTGATGAGGGAGAGGTCGGCATCCTTGTCGTAATAGACTTTCATGGTTGTCCTTTTAGTGGGTGTGAGGTGTGGAAAAAGCCTCGGATTACAGGCCCGGGTTCAGGGTTTGAGCACGCGTTCGCCGCGCCCGAGGCCGCAGGCGCCTGAGCGCACGGTTTCGATGAGCAACGCAGGGTCGATGGCGGCGATGAAGGCGTCCAGTTTTTGCTGGTTACCGGTGAGTTCGATGATATAGGAGGCGTCCGTGACATCGATGATGTGGGCACGGAAAATGTCTGCCATGCGTTTCATTTCTTCACGCGCCGCGCCGGTGGCACGGACTTTGACGAGCAGCAGTTCGCGTTCAATGCTGGGAATCTCGGAAAAGTCAGTGACCTTGATAATGTCGACGAGTTTGTTCAACTGTTTGATGATCTGCTCGATGATGTCGTCCGACCCGGAGGTGACCAGCGTCATCCGGGACATGGAAGCGTCTTCGGTAGGTGCGACGGTGAGCGAATCGATGTTGTAACCGCGCGCAGAAAATAGCCCCGCCACCCTGGATAGGGCGCCGGATTCGTTTTCCATTAGCAGGGAAATGACGTGACGCATGAGATGCGCTCCTGGTTTTTTAAGCTTTGTCGGGAAAGGGCGGGCGGCTTACAGTTCTTCGGAGGGTAAAATCATTTCGGTGAGGCCCTTGCCGCCCGGAATCATCGGGTAGACGTTTTCGGAACGGTCGATCTGGAAGTCAAGGAAGACGAGTTCGTTCTTGTGGGTGGTGAACGCCTCGCGCAACGCGCCTTCCACATCGGCGGGGTCGTCGACACGGATGCCGATATGGCCGTAGGATTCGGCCAGTTTTACGAAATCGGGCAGGGAGTCCATGTAGGAGCCCGAGTAGCGCTGGCCGTGGAACATCTGCTGCCATTGCCGAACCATGCCAAGGTAGCGGTTGTTGAGCAGGCAGATTTTGATGGGTAGCCGAAACTGGCGGCAGGTGGAGAGTTCCTGGATGTTCATCTGGATGGAGCCTTCGCTGGAAACACAGGCCACCTGGGCATCGGGGTGAGCCAGTTGCGCGCCCATCGCATAGGGCAACCCCACGCCCATCGTACCCAACCCGCCGGAGCTGAACCAGCGCCGGGGCTGGTCGAACCGGTAGTATTGCGCCGCCCACATCTGGTGCTGGCCGACGTCGGTGGAAATAAGTGCTTTGCCCTCGGTGACTTCCCAAAGTTTCTGGATGACCAACTGCGGCTTGATGGTTTCGGAAGAAGGTTTGTAGGCCAGGCACTGACGCGCGCGCCATTCCTCGATCTGTGCCCACCATTCGGCGGTGTCCTGCACGGGAAACGAACCAGATTCAATCTGGCGGATGAGTTGGTCGAGGACGTCTTTCACGTTACCGACGATGGGAATGTCCACTTTTACCCGCTTGGAGATGGAAGCAGGGTCAATGTCGATGTGGATGATCTTGCGCTGCTCGGGATCGAAGTGCTCGACGTTACCGACCACGCGGTCATCGAACCGCGTGCCGATGGCGAGCAGTACATCGGAGTGGTGCATCGCCATGTTGGCTTCGAATGTCCCATGCATCCCCGGCATGCCGAGGTACAACTGGTCGCTGGCCGGGAAGCCGCCCAGTCCCATCAGGGTGGTGGTGACTGGCGCGCCCAGCAGGCGGGCGAGGCGGGTGAGTTCTTGGGCAGAGTCCGAGAGCACGATGCCGCCGCCAGCGTAGATCATGGGGCGGCGCGCTTCGAACAGCATTTGTGCCGCTTTCTTGATCTGACCCTGGTGCCCGCGGATGACCGGATTGTAGGAACGCATCGAAATTTCTTTCGCGTATTCTTTTTCGTCGAATTTGCAACGCGCGGCGGAAACGTCCTTGGGGATGTCGACGACAACCGGGCCGGGGCGGCCACTACGTGCAAGGTAGAAAGCTTTTTTCAGGGTCAGGGCGATGTCGCGCACGTCGCGCACGAGGAAGTTGTGTTTCGTGCATGGGCGTGTGACCCCCACGGTATCGACTTCCTGGAAGGCGTCCTGCCCGATGAAGGCGGTCGCTACCTGCCCGGAGATGACCACGATCGGGATGGAATCGTAGTAAGCAGTGGCGATGCCGGTGACAGCGTTGGTGGCCCCTGGCCCGGAAGTGACGAGCGCGATGCCCGTTTTGCCGGTGCTGCGGGCGTAGCCATCAGCGGCATGGACAGCGGCCTGCTCATGGCGCACCAGGACGTGACGGATGCTGTCTTGCTGAAAAAGCGCATCGTAAAGGTAAAGTACGGCCCCGCCTGGATAGCCGAACACGTATTCGGCCTTCTCAATTTGCAGGCACCTGATTAAAATTTCTGCCCCAGTCAGTGTCATTTCAACTCGCCAGTAATGCAATGTGTAATAAGGAGATGGAAAATCTACAGTTCGCTTCGACATTGGTCAAGGTTGATGACGCTAATTGAGGTTTGATGTTTCGCCATGGCTCAAAATAATTTCTTGAAAAATTCTTCCTCCGGCTTTCCGACAAGGCTTGTCGTGGTTGAACTTGCTGGCCTGCGCAGGCGTCTGGCGGGCATGCTGTATGAGTTGGTGTTGCTCATCGGTGTGCTCGCTATCGGTTTTTTTCTCCCGTGGATGCTTTTGCTTTCGCTGCTGGATTTGAAGAATCCCCCCGCCTGGGTGGGATGGGTCGAACTGTTGCATCTCCTGGCCCTGCTGGGGGTTTATTTCGTTTGTAGCTGGCGCCTTCATGGTCAGACGCTGGCGATGCGCACCTGGCGCCTTCGGGTAGTGACCGCCAACGGGAGCACTCTTTCATGGGGCCGTGCCGGCCTGCGTTACGTGCTGGCCTGGCCTTCGATGCTGTGCTTCGGGGCCGGTATCCTCTGGGCCTTTTTCGATCTCGACAATCTTTTCCTGCATGACAGGCTGGCAAGGACGCGGGTGGTGCAATTACCAAAAGGTACCGCACCTGCCGAGGCTGAACGTCGCGATGGACAATGAATCGGAGTGGAGCAGTGTCGTCGTGCACCAGAGCGTCCTGCTCGCGGCTCAGTTGGCCTTCGCAGTCGTTGCTTTTTCGTACGCGTAATGTCTGAGAAGAACGCGACCGTTAGTTCACGTTATGGTATAGAGGTTTTGGAGAAACCTTTCCAAATGATTACGAAAAAGCGGTTCTGGCGGTGCAATCCGCTGGGAGGGCAGGCTGGTTATGATGCGGGTAGCGCACCGGAGTGAACGCGGAAGCCGAGAGGCAAACGAAGACGCGGTCAACTTTTATGCCAACGAAATATTAGGTTGTTTCGTGCTGGCGGACGGCACGGGCGGCCACGAAGGCGGGGCGCTTGCATCGAATGCCGTCGTCAAGCAAGTGCTGGCGCATTTCTCCGCCGCACCCAGAATCGACGCCGATTCGCCCGAAATGTTGTTGACGATAGCGCGCGAGGCTTTGTTCGATGTGCGCAAACTCAATCCGCAGTTTCCCGAAATGAATACCACTGTCGTGACCCTGGTGTTGGATACGGAAAACAGGCTTGCCTATTGGAACCACTTGGGTGACAGCCGCATCTATCTGTTCCGCGACGGGCGCGCCCACTGCCTGACAACCGACCATAGCATCCTGCAAACCATGATCAATGCCGGTCTTTGCACCGGGACGCTACGTGGCAACTGCGAGAGGAACATGCTGTATGCGGCAGTGGGGAGTGACGATGTGCCGGAAAAAGCCATCTGCAATGAACCGTTTGCCTTGCAATCGGGCGACATTTTCTTACTGTGCTCTGACGGTTTTTGGGAAAACGTCGACGAAATGCGCATGGAGGAAACGCTCCAACAGGCGAAAACCCCGGAGCAGTGGGTCGACGAGATGATGAATGGCGTTTCAGCTCTCTGTATACCCGATCTGGACAATTTCAGCGCCTTGACCGTATGGATCGGAGAACGTGAAGCGGAAACGGCCTGTAATCTGGTGGAAGACCCCCAGCAGGCGGAAGAAACCCAGCAGGCGGAAGAAACCCGGCAGGAATGAGGCATCCACCAGAATCCAATACGTTCAAACAAACCACGGCGCAGACGGCACGATTTGAAACCTGTCAGGAAAGCACATCTATGTTCGCCTGCTTCGGGGAGTCCTCGGTAGACGTGCCTTGGCGCCGGCTCTGTTCTTTCTTTCGGAATTGCTCAAGCGTTTTGGCAGGTAAGGACTGCCGTTTATGCTGCTCGCCCTGCAAATAGCTGAAACGGGCAAACCGGGCAATAATGTCGTTCAGGGCCCTACCCTCGGTCATTTGCATTCTTTCCGCGTACCCGGTCAGGAATTCCTGATTGCTGGCATTGATGGGGTACTGGTTCGGCGTCCTGCGTTTGACCCGCCAAGTTACAATCCCTTCGCGGCGGGCCAGTTTCATGATGCGCTCAAATTCGGTATTTGTGATGCAAAAGAATTGCATCGCGTCTTTCTTCGTCCTTGCGACATCCTCATTCAGGTAGGCCGCGACCGCTTTGACTCTGGCATAGTATCTGTTGAGTTTGACCAGGTTGTTAAATGCTGAATTAATAGAGTTCATCTCTACCTTGCCCCGGGCTCTGTCCGGTCGCGAAAGGCTGTGAGAAATGTTCTTGGCCGCGTCCTCCACGATGATCGGTTGCCTGTCGCGTATAGAATCCCTGAAGTCCGGGGACTCGCCCGCGATGAAAAACATCGATCGATCCTTTGAAATCTTTACCCGCAGGAACATGCAGGCTGCAACAAAAACATCTTCCGTCGCAAGGAACGGCATGGAGTACTGCTCCAGTTGCTGAAACTCTTCAGGGCTTATCATCAGGTCGAGCGCGGCATTGGGCTGGATGCCGTACTCCGACTTCTGGGATTCAAGGTGAAAGGAGAGAGGACGGTTGAGTTCGGCCACAAGCGCCAATTTCCGCTCTGTCCTCTGCTCCCGCTGCACGTTGGAACCCGTCGGCATGTTCCGGGTGCGAACCGCCGCAAGTGCCTGGGCAAGGTATTGGACGCGCTGCAAGCGCTGCACCCAGTTGAATACGGCCTTCAGCAGCAGCACCTTGTCGAGCAACAAAATTGTTTGCCACAAGATGTGCACAGTGTCCGCCAGGATCGTCGGGGACGCAACGATCAGCCCTGTTTTCGGCAAATCGAGTTGGGAGAACGAGACGAGTATTTTGCCATCTTCTATTTCACTTTTCGGTCTCATAGCTGCCGCCTTTTGCTCTCATGTTGGACTCAATTTCTGTTGAACTGGACGATAACCGCCTGCAGGGTCGTCAACTGTGTCCGCCTTGACAGACGCCCGCCCGGCGAGGTGCCACGCCAACACACAAGACTGTTCATTGTACCTGCTGCCGGGGCGAAATAAACGGAAACTCAAATTACATCCTACTGCCGACCAAGACATCCTACGTCCTGTGGTTTTCCAGGATTGAGACCCATTTCTTTTAGAACCTCCGTCGTAAGCCTGATCTGTGCATCAATATCCTGCGGGTTCATCGCCGCTGCCACGGCAGCCTTTTCGCGCGGTGGCTGGTTTGAAAAATATGAACCCATCACTACCCACGTCAAAATGCCCGCACCGACAACAATCGTTGCGAACTTGAGCCGCTTTTTCCATGTTGGTGACTGCTCGTCGTTTGCCGGTGGCACCCAGAACCTTGAAATTGGAGACGGTCGGCGGACAAAAGTTCCTGGCGCCTTCGGCTCTGCCTCTGTTGTGGACAGGGTCGATTTGAGCGCGAACCGTGCCGCATGCCTGGCAGTCCGCTCTAAATCCTGGAGTAAGTTGTGCAGTGCCGCGTTGAGCGCTTCCGAGACGCCCTGGCAGACGGTATTCGCAACCTGTGACGGGGTGACGAGTTGTTCATATAGCGGGAGGCTTTTCTGCATAGGTGCAACAAATGTCATAGTACAGTCGGAGAGCAGGAGCGCCTCCTCCCTGCCCTCTTTGTCGGTCACAACAAGGTGGATCGTGCCGCATATCCTGCGCATCCCGTCGCTATCCACCTTGTCAGCAAAATTGCTGACTTTAACAGACATCATTTGGTAGTCAACCGGCACTCGCACGGAATGCAGGCTGCGCGTAGCATCAAACGGGCATCTGCTGTCAAAGGTGACGACAAGCGTGTCTTCAATCTGGAAAATGCGCAGATCTGGCTTGAAGGGGAAAGTTTTCAATGAGTCCATTAAGTTGCCTCACTTACCAAAAATTTCTTCGAGGATGATCAGTTCGGACAGGCCGGTTTTCATGGAAGGTTGCCCCGTACGCTTATCAACGTAAAAGCCTACCGGCACCGCTGTCCGTCCACCGTTGACCGATGGCGTGTGCTTGAAAGCCGAGAACAGGAAGTCCGAGTTTTGCAGGATGCCCTTCTGGGTCTTTTCTTGCGGCAGGGTCATGATGGTCTCGCCGCCCATCACCCGCTTCAGTGCATCTGCCGGATCCTTGGCCTGGAGCAAGGTGGCGGCAAGCGGTATTCCCTCTTCAGGCTTGCCAAGGGCTATTGCGGGGATCCACTTGATTGTCTTGCCGCGTTTCACGTAATCGCGTGTGCTGGCGTATGCCTTGCGGCTATAGGGACAACGCGGATCGATGATGATGTAAAGCGTGTCGGCAATGTTGCCCTCGCCTTCTTTCACGCCCATGAGCGCGTTTACGTTTTTGATGGGTTCCGGGATGGTACCCGTAAACTTGCCCTCAAGCGCTGCGGGGCCGCTCTGCCCTGCCGCCATGGACGGGGACTGCGCCAAGGCGGTTTGCCCAGGAACCGGCCTGCCGCCTGCATCAAGAATGACCCCCGCAAAGATGTAACGTCCGTCGGCGGGTGTGTAGAGCGTGATTTGGCGGCCTTTGGATTCCACCGTCCACGCCGTGAGCCCCGTCATCCCTACCGGGCGGGAATCAATGATCCTGCCGAAACGCGCAACGGACTGGGCTACGTCCGGCCTATCGGGCTGACGCTGCATCAGTGTCTGCAATACCGCATCGATCTTGGCCTGCTCTTCCGGCAAAACGGTCATGGCCGGTTGCTGGGCAACCACGAGGGCGTATGTACTGATCAAAAAAACTGAAACAATTGTTTTTTTTATTTTTCCCAAAATTTTGCTCCAACGTGTTTCACACATTATAGCCAAAAATGCATATGACTTGCATTTTTAACATAACTTAGCGTTGAATGCAAAAAATCAGAATATTGGGTGATGTCTCACTTTGAAGCTCCAGTGGCGGAGCACCCTTCCCCCAGGGCAGGCCGAAGGCTGGCCTCGTATTCTTCTTTGTCCTCGGGGCCGTACCGGAACGAGCACATGCCGGTGCTGAGCGCGTCAATGGCGCGGTCGAGTTGCGGCTCGACGATGGCCTCGTCAGATTTTGCCTCGTACAGATAGTGCGACACCACGGCGGCCCCTTCCACAAAGGCCGCTGTCCGGGAACTGATGTTCTGGAGTACGTACCAGAGTTGCCGGTCAAAGTACCGCAGCCAGCGCATCTCCGAAGGCGGGAGCACCCCCAGCCGCCGACCCTCGCAGAACATGGCATAGAGCACCGTCCGCACGTAGGCGTGTTTGGTTATGAGTGCCTGCACGGCGGGGTGCTTGAAGTATTTGCGGATGGTTTCCCGCGGGCAATCAAGAGCGATGTCGGGCTGCAACCAGGAGATGTCGGCCCCCTTGCCCCTCGCCTTGCCCTTCGCAGGCGGCGTAAACTGGCTCCAGCACCATTGCAGCATGTCCTCGCTGTCCTTCATGGCGGCCTGGAATGTCCCGTCGTCCATTGTGGGATCCGTCGCGGCCACACGCGGCAGCACGATTGCAAGCAGCAGCGTCTCGCCAGGCGTAAGCCCTGAAGGCCGCGGGATCCATAGCTTGCCCAGTTGGGCGCGGAAGACCTGCTTCGCCCGCTCGCGGTCAAGCGTTGGCGCCAGGGTTCCATCGGCATTCTCCGCCCAGCCTGTAATCAGGCGGTTGGCGAATGCAAACTGCCGCGAGGTCTGTGACATCCCGATCAACGGGTCGTCTATTGGCGCGCCGATCAGATCCAGGCGGTTAAACATGGCCAAGTGGGGATAGAGCGCAGCATTCTCTGCCAAAAAGGTTTCCAGTGTATGCACCCGCCGGGGGGCAAAACGTATGATCGGGTGATGGGAAATGGCGTACCAATAGGCACGCAGGCAGATGATGAGCAGAGCCAGCGCGAAAAAGACGTTCACGGCAACCGACGAACGCGCCAGATCCTGCCATGTCATGTTGGACCAGTCTGCGCGCTGGCATAGCACGGCCCCCGGCGCGCAGTTCGCGTCGAGCCATTGCCTGACTGTAGAAAACCCCGGCAAATCAACGATACTTGCAACCTTATGCAACACCCAGAACTCGATGGCACGAAAATTCCAGTATGCCTTCACGATCAGGTCGTGCCCAAAATGCCAGACTGCCAGGACGCCGAAAATACCCCCCCCAAAAATGAGGCCCATCGTAACCGGGTCATCCCATATGGATTGTTTGCTGGGTACGTTGTGATCCATGGCTGTTCGAAAACTTACAAGGAAACTTATATTTCAGCCGCAGGTTGAGGTTGTTTACTGCCGACAACCTGAGCCGTTTTATCTGGCTAGGGCGGTGGGCGCACCGAAAGTGCGGGCTGCTGTCTCGATTTTTGTGCATTGACGTATAAAGTAAACAGCCGATGGTTATGGACATTAACAGCAACGATGTCGAGGATTTGCGTTGAGCCACTGGGTTTTACCAAGTGATCCGCTTCCTGTTTAAGCAGAAGATATCCTTTGACCAACCAGTCACGCAAAGCGTCGCTCCTCCTGCCATATCCAGGGGATTTTTCAATCGCGGCAAGTACAGCCCGCTCGTCCGGGTTTTCACGGCGCAACACCACTTCTACCCTCACCCTGGCACTGTGCGTGCGGCGCTGCGGTACCGTTGGCGCATTGAGCGTAATCGTGCCCTTGTCGCACTTGCGTCTGTCGATCTGCTCAACGAGTCCCTCGCCAATCTCGGCAACGAGCGTGACATAGTCAACGTTGTCCAGTACCCGCGTTGATTGGTCATCGTATGTCAGCGCGACCCGGTACCGGACGAGTCCGCGCTCTTGCCAACGGCTGAACATTATTTTGTTGACCGCGCCCATGTTCATTTTAATTGCCCCTGTTCGGCCAAAAAGCCACGCAGGATAAGTTCCCTTATAAAGGGCGCCTTTTCTCCGCTGGGAATAGTATTCAGCATGTCCAACACTGCTTTTTCAGCGGGATAGAGCGGGTCGAGAAGCATAGGGCACCGCACGCCCCGCTTGCCTTTCGGTTTTTGGGCTTCTTTCCTTTCAGTACTGTTGTCTGCGTCGTTCATGGGCCACTTCGTATAGGGTGTCAGATAGGGTGTCAGGGGAACTGGCGTGCCTTCAGCATCCCACACGGTACCGTGCCGGACACGCTGCCATCCGGCAAGACGGCCTTGCCAGTACCGGCCCTGCCCTCACCTCTCAGGTGTATGTTGTGTGTGATGGCGCTGTGCACCCCGTTTAGCCGTGGTGCCATTCGCGCAATACGTCTTGCGTGTTGCGCAGGCGCCCAACCAGCAATACGTTCAGCCACCTTAAAAAAGAGGCGAAAGTCATTTTTTTGACCCGTTCGATCCACGCCAGGAGGATCATCACGGAAATGGCGAACACCCAGAATTTCACTTCCCAGTGGAATAGCATTATCCCCACAAGGATGGATGTGTAACCGTTCATCCCAAGGAAACGCGCCGCCCGGGCGGCGTTGCTCCAATGGTACATTCCGGCGCCCTGAAAACGGATCATCGCTCCACCTTTGGCAAAGTGCGCGCCAACGCGCGCGAACTGGCTCCATGCCACAAAATGCTGTGTGATTTGGCGGCACCCCTACGACAGAATAACGATTTGGGAACATGTTATGAATATAGGTTGTATAAAAAACGCTTTAAGGACGCGCTGAACAATTCCTGAGCGTTCTGGCATCGCAGGTGCGGGTTTCAAACCCGCCCAAAACATAGCCTGACACATGGCCTGCAAGCCGACGAACGGACATGGACGTGTTTGAAACCCGCACCT
>Ga0123354_10015232_pt1 | contig 11999 bp, 8 predicted proteins | sample TergutLab28metaG_2_FD_97872 | JGI IMG/M metagenome (GOLD analysis project Ga0123354, IMG submission 97872) | Labiotermes labralis P4 segment gut microbial communities from Petit-Saut dam, French Guiana - Lab288 P4 | ecosystem: Host-associated > Arthropoda: Insects > Digestive system > Gut ... | reverse complement strand
TGTGTGTGTGGGGTGTGTGTGTGTGGTGTGTGTGTGTGTGTGTGGTGTGTGTGGTATGTGTGTGTGTGTGTGTGTGGTGTGTGAGTGTGGCGTTTGTGTGTGAGTGTGTGGTGTTTGTGTGTGGTGTTCCTGTGTGAGAGTTTGTGTGTGTGTGTGTGTGTGAGCGTGTGTGTGTGTTTGTGTGTGATTTTGTGTGTGTTTTGTGTGTATGTGTTTGTGAGTGCGTGTGTGTATGTGTGAGTGTGTGTTGTGTGTGTGTGCGGTTTGTGTATGTGTGTTTTTGAGTGTGTGTGAGTTTTGTGTGTTTGTGTGTGTTGTGTGTGTGAGTGTGTTTGTGTTTCTGTTTGTGTGTGTATGAGTTGTGTGTTTGTGTGTGTGTGTGGGTGGTGTGTGCATGTGTGCATTTGCGTGTCTGTTGTTATTTGGGTGTTTGGTGTTTGTGTGTTTTAGTTTGTGTGTGTGTTAGTTTTGTATTTGTGTATGTGTGTTGCGTGTGTGTGGTTTGTGTGTGAGTTATGTGTTTATGTGTGTGTGTGTGTTGAGTTTTTGTGTGTGTGCGACTTATGTGTGTTTGTGTTTATGTGTCAGTGTGTGTGTTTTATGCACACTTTATTTCCACTTCACGCTCCATTACCCTGTAGCAGTTCTACATGCTTGGTTATCACCTTACTATCAATTTCTATGTTAGGTATCGTGTTATAATGTTATAGTAATTATTGTCCTTTTGTATTTTTATTCTGCTTCTTGGTACTCCATTTTTATTCACTAATTTTCCTATTGCATTTATTTTCGGTCTTATTACCCTATTCTTTATTCAACAAATTATTATTCGTAAATCGTTTTAAGTTTTTATAATACATTTGTACTAGTTTGTTTTTGCTGACTGGCCATTTATCTGATTTTATAATTGATGCTTTCAGTATATCCCTCTCCAGTTCATGCACTTTGCATCCATATATTACATGGTGCACTGTTTGCTCTTTTTATTGCAGTGCATTTTGGGTTTTCTATTGTTTAAACTTGCGGAAATATGTTTTAATATTCCCATGTTCATTTACTATGGCTCTGAATTTGGTTTTGAGTTAATTCTCAGCTTCATCATGCTTTCTATGTTGGGGAAGAAGGATTTTGTTGTTGCTCCTTTTGCGTTCGTTTGCGTTTCTGTTTGCCACTTTTGAGGCTCTGTTTTCTTAGCTCGCTGGTAACCGTACTTTTCGGGATTCTATTGTAGCACTCCTCGGAAGTTCTTGCTGCTAGATGCATCCTTTGCCATTGTATCCGCTAGCTCGTTCCCTTTCTGACTGGCATGTTCTTTGACCCACCTGAATTCGATCGTCCATTCGTCCCGTTCCATGTCTATTACCTTGTTCTTGATTAGGTCTATTATGTATGTATGTCGTGTCGAGTTTTTTAGGAAGTTTTAGAGTTATTCTGCTGTCTGAGTATACTAGAACTGTTTTGTTTTCTTCGTTCAGTTTCTGTATGTATTCTAAGGCCTTTAAAATTGCCAAATGTTCAGCCTGGTTGTTGGTGCGTCGTACATTATTCTGTATCTCAGTGTTATTTTTTAGGTTTCCACCTGTGAAGACGGCTAATCGTGAACCTAATCCTACTTCGCTTTTACGTCCATCTGTGTAAGCTTGGATGTTGTGTGTGCTGTTTCTTTTTCCTTGATTATAGTGATTTGTTTGGCCGGGTGTATCCAATTTTTAATATCCATTTCCCTATCGTACATTTCTCGTTCATCTGTAGTTATTGCACATTATTCAGCTGCTTCTTCTATTTTAATGTTTATTGGTCTTAGTCCGGTAATGATACATAGCCTTTCGATCGAGACTGTACGGTATGCCTTGGCTATCTTGATGTTTAGCAGCCTCTGTATTCTTACAAGTTTGCTTTTGTTGCTGGCACTTTGTACCACTTCTTTCCAAACCGGTGCTCCGTATAGTAGCAGCGGTAGTATAACCCCCGTGTACATTGTCTTGAGCGCCTTATGTTTCAGGCCCCATGATAACTTCGCTGATTTCGCCAGTGAGAATATTAGTTTCGGGCGCTTTTCTTCTATGTAAGTAATGTGTTCTCTAAAGGAAAATTTGCTATAGAAAATTATCCCCAGGTATTTTATACTTTTCACTTGAGGAAATATTTTGTTGTTAATATAAATGGCAATGTCCTTTTTTTCCTTTTCCTCCGGGTCATTATCAATATTTTAGATTTGTTTTCATGAAATTTCATTTCAATTTTTGGGGCCCCCTCCTCTATCTTCCTCAGGTCCACATTCGTATAGTTTTCAGCCTCTGACACTGTCTCTCCTCTAGTTAGTATTATTAGGCCGTCAGCAAAAGCTATGGCTTTTGATCTGCTTGAGTGTTCCAGGGTCAAGAGGGAGTTGTATAAGACGTGCCAGAAGCTGGGACCGGAGCATGAAACCTGTGGGCATTCTTTTGTTATATTTCTCTCTATTGAGTAGTTGTTAGTGGTCATAACTGCTGTTCTGTTGTTGAAGAATTCCTTGCTCAGTTTGTAGAGATTTCTTGAACAGTTGAAATCCCTTAGGCCTTTTAGTATTTCTGGCCACCATGTAGAATCAAATGTGCCCTGCACATCTAGGCTTGTCATTATCACTATGCTTCTGTTTTCCAGTATAGTTGCTATGAAAGATTTTGCCTAAATTGCGGCATCTATTGTATTTCTCTGTGGGGTGAACCTCCTTATGTTTTTATGGTGGGGTTTGTCCTCTCCATTGTCTTCTGTGAGTAGATAGTCGAGGATAAAATTTGTTGTTTCGTGTAAACTCGTTGTATTTGTTCCGGCGGGTTAATTTACTGTGGACAATTGGCTTTGTTCTCTAGTTTGCCTGCCGCCAGTTTTTATACCTGCGCTCAGGGATTCTTTGAGGCTGCAATGTTACAGTATTCTTAAAGAGGAGATAAATTTCGCCTCTCCATTTCGGTTTGATATGCCCTCTTGGACACATTATATCTTGTTTTTCCCTTTCTCTTAGGTCCTTGTCAGTTTCGATTTCATGGTATAATCTTGTGTAGGCGTTTACTTTATTTCTCAGTGTTGTTAGAATGGTCGTTCACCACGGAACAGAGTTCTTCTTGTTGTTGTTATTAAGAGAGTTCATATGCCTGTGTGTGTGTGTGTGTGTGTGTGTGTGTGTGTTGTTTGTGTGTGTCGGTATGTGTGTAAGTGTGTGTGTGCGTGTGTGTGTGTGTGACTGGCATGTGTCTGTGTGTCTGTGTGGGTGTGTGTGTATGAGATGTGTGTGTGTGTGGGTGTGGTGTGAATGTATGTCTGTGTGGGTGAGTGTGTCTGTGTGTGTGTGTGTTGAGTGTGTGTGGTGTGTTTGTGGGTGTGTGTGTCTGGTGTGTGTATGTTTGTCTGTGTGGGTGTGTGTGTATGAGATGTGTGTGTGTGGGTGTGGTGTGAGTATGTGTGTCTGTGTGGGTGAGTGAGTCTGTGTCTGTGTGTGTGGGTGTTGAGTGCGTGTGGTGTGTGTGGTGTGTGTGTGGGTGTGTGTCAGTTGTGTGTGTGTGTGGTCTCTGTGTGTGAGTGTGTGTGTGTGAGAGTGTGTGTGTGTGAGTAGCGTGTGTTTGTGCTGTGTGTGTGTGTCTTGTGTGTGTGAGAGTGTGGGTTGTGTGTTGTGTGTCTGTATGAGTGTGTGTGTGTCTGTATGTGTGAGTTGCGTGTGTGTGTGTGTGTGTGAGTGCGTGTGTGTGGATTTATGTGTGTGAATGTGTGTTTGAGTGTGTGTGTGTGTGTGCGTGTGTGGTGTTTTTTTTATTACTCATCATGCCCCATTACACAGTAATATTACATGCTTTACATAACCTAAGATTTAATTAACAGTCATTTCAAGTCTGAAAGTACTAAAGACTTAACAAATTTTACAAAAAAATTTTGGTAATTATTGATGAGTGTTTCATTCGTTGCAGGCCAGTTGCCAACAGTGTTTTTTATTTGTCTTATCATCTCCTCTTTTTGGTTACTCAGTTTCTTGCACTTGAATATTAAATGGACTACAGTTTTTCTTCTTCTTCACAAGGGCACATCCGGTTGTCTGTATGTCCGAGTCTGTATAAGTATGATTCCATGTTACCATGTCCTGTTAGCAAAGTAGTTAACTCCGGAAATACTGGTATTTTCTCTGTTAGCCTCTTTTTCACTGATGGGAAAAAAGCTTTTGTAACTGCCCCCTTCCTCGTATCCATCCACTGCTGCTCCCACATTTGTAGTCCAAGGTCTTTTTCTCTTGTTACGACCACCTCTTTCGGTATCTTGTCATACACAACTGGTCCATCTTCCACAGCAGCTTCTTTTGCAAGCCTGTCCGCCAACTCGTTCCCCTCTGTCTCCGCGTGTACTTTTAGCTAGCCGAAATAAACAATCAACTTTAAATGTCCCAATGTAATAACTCTGTTTCTGATAAGTTCTATCAAACGGTCCTTTTAAATGTGTGAAAGTGTCTCTGTGTGGGTGTGTGTGTGAGTAGTGTGTGTGGTGTGTGTGTGTGTGTGTGAGTGTTTGTATGTGTGTGTGAGGGTGTGTATGTGTGTGATTGTGTGAATATATGTGTGTGTGTGGTGAGTGTGGTTTGTGACTGCGTGTGTGTGTGAGAGTTTTGTGTGTGTGTTTGAGTGAGTGTGTGCGTGAGTTGTGTGTGTGTTTTGTGTGTGTGTGTGTATGTTCGTGTGTGGGTGTTAATGTGAGTGTCTGTTTGTGTGATTTGGGTGCGATTGTGTGTGTGCTTTGTGGCTGTGTGTGAGTGTGTGTGCCTGTGTGTGTGTGTGTGTGTGTGAGTATATGTGTCTGTGTGAGTTTTGTTTGATCGTGTGTGTGTGCGTGTAAGGGTGTGTGTGTGAGTGTGTGTGGTGTGTGTTCGTGTTTGTGTGTGTGTTTGTGTGTGATTGTATATGTGTTTGTACGTGAATGTGTGTTGTGTGTGTCTGTGTGTATGAGTTGGTGTATGTATGTGCGTGTTAGTGTGTGTCTGTGTGTGTATGCATGTGTGTGTGTGTGTGCGCGTCTGTGTGTTTGTGTTTGAGTTTGTGTGTGTGCGTGTCTGTGTGTAGGGATGTGTTTGTGTGTGTGTGTGTGTGCAAATTATGTGTGTTTGGTGTGCCTGTGTGGAGTTTTACGTGTGTCTCTGTGTCTGTGAGTGTGTGTGTGTGTCTTTGTGTATGTGTGTGTGAGTGTGTGTGTGTGTGTGTGTAAGTGTGTGTGTCTGTGTATTTGTTTGTTTGAGAATGTGTGTTTGTGTTGCGTGTGTGTGGTGTGTGTGTGTGTATTTGTCTCTGTCTGCGTGTGTGTTTTTAAGTGAATGTGTAATTGTGTGTGAATGTATGTGTGTGAGTGTGGTGTTTGTGTGTGTATATGTGTGTCTGTGTGTTTCTGCATGTGATTGTGTTTGTGTCTGTGTCTGATTATGCGTGTATATTTGTGAGTGTTTGTGTGTGTGTCTGTTTAAGTGTGTGTGCCTGTGTGTGTATATATACTTCTGTGTGTTTGTCTCTGTGTGTGAGCGTGTCTGTTTATGTGAGTCTGTTTTTTTAGGTGTGTGTGTGTGGTGTGTGTGTTGTGCCTTTTTGTATATGTTTGTGTGGGTGTGTTTTCGTGATGTTTGTGTGCCTTTGTGTGTGTGTGTGTGTTTGTGGTTTGTGTCTGTGTGTGTGTGAGTGTGGGTGTGTTTGTGTGTGGGTGTATGTGTGTGAGTGTGTGTGTTTAAATGTTGTGTCGTAGGTGTGTCGGTGTGGGTGTGTGTCAGTTGTGTGCTTGCGGTTTGTGTGTGTGTGTCTATGTTTGTGACATTGTGTTTATTTGTGAGTGTGTGTGTGTATGTGTGTGGGGGTGTTTGTGTGTTAGTGTGTGTATGTGTGTATTTTGTTTGTATGGTGTGTGTGTATTTGAGTGTGTCTGTGCGGGTGTGTGTGAGTGTGTGTTTTTTTTCTATGTGTGTATGTTTCATTTGTGTGTGTGGTGTGTGTGTGTGTGTGTGTTGTGGGTGTGAGTTTATGTGTCTGTGTCTCTGTGAGTGTGAGTGAGTCTGTGTGAGTGCCTTTGTGTTTATGTTTGTGTGTGTGTGTGTGAGTGTGTGTATATATCTGTGTGTGTTTGTGTGTTTGCTTGTAAGTGTGTGTATTTGATTGTGTGTGTTTGTGTGTCTGTGTATCTGTGTACCTTTGTGTTTCTGTGAGTGTGTGTTTCTGTGTGTGTGTGTGTGTGTTTCTTTGTGTGTGAGAGTGTGTGTGTTTGTTTGAATATGCCTGTAAGTGTATGTATGTGTGTGTGTCTGTGTCTTTATTTTATTGTATAGTATGTATTCATCGTTCCTCAAATCCCTGCAAGTTGTATAACTACCGGAAATTGAACTTATCATATATAGAAACAATAATGGAAAACTATGAATTACATATACAGTGGAGAGATACAGTTGTGTAACAAGCAATACAGTTATGTATAGAACAAAGTTGTCAGGTTTCCTTTCATCGTGGCAATTGTTCTAAAACAAGAATAAATATATGAAATGCATCTGATGCATTATTAATTACGATATGGCAGATTGTTTTGCCATGTAATTCTAATTTCTCATATAATAAAATAGTTGTAATATGTATGTTACATTGGGTTTTTGACAACATTTCTTTGGATTAGATATATATAATATCATTATTTAGAATCATAATAAATGAATTATTATTTTTTCGGTTCGTGAAATATCCATAAATGTACCCTAAAAGTACCATAACAATACCATAACAGTAAAAGTACACTGCTACAGTCATGAAGGATGTTGACACATATATTGGTTTATAGATAGGCTGCATGAAGTACACTTATAGCAGACCAATTATAAATTTTTTCTATCGTGTAGAATGAGTGTGTGTGTGTGCTTATGTTTGTGTGTGTGTGTGTGTGTGTTTATGTTTGTGTGTGTGTGTGTGTGTGACTGTTTAAGTGCGTGTGTCTCTATGTGTGTATTTCTGTGTGTTTGTTTTTGTGTGAGTGTTTGTTTGTATGTGTGTGTGCTGTTTTTGTGTGTGTCTGTGTGTATGTGCCTTTGTGTGTGCCTGTGTGTGTAGGTGTGTGTGTGTGTATGTGTATGTGTGGTATGTGTTTGTGGTGTGTGTGTGTGTCTATGTGTGTGTGTGTGTGCGTCTGTATGTGTGTGTGTGTGTTTGTTTGTGTGTGTATGTGAGTGATAGAAGACATTTACATACAACATTAAGTAACATATCTATTGGGATGTTTCATATCAAGATGAATATTGTAGTGCATTTTGTATAGACCGGTTAATGTGAGGATTAAATAAAACAATATTGAATGAATATTTGTGCCTTCTGGTATTTTATGACTTGTCAACTGACAAGCAGTTAACTAATATTTTGATAGTGTATAGTGCATTTATTTTGTAGGACAGACAGTGTGAATCTGCAGCAGCACAGCTGTGAGAATGTTAGAAATGTGGTAATGAATGAATAAGTTCTTGTTTCGCTCTGAATGTGTGTCTTAATGACTCTAGCACTTTTGCTTAAAGAAACCTGCTGTATTATTTATCTGCTGGATGGTTGGTAAAAGGCAAACTGAATAAATGTGTTTGTCTGTTAATAATGTACCTCCAAATGTACAACTGGAAATGTTAATATGCTGTCATCTCACTCTTTGCAGTCTGCAAGGAATTCTGTGTTATATGAATTATGCCTTAATGACACATCAATTGTTATGTTTCTTAAGGCTGTCTGTAAATAATGGACATTATTCACGTCTGAGGTCACTCTTTGCCCACTATCAGCATCTACAGGTACATGTCTGAAGGGTGTGGACACAAACTGGACAAGACAGACTAAATCAAGGCAGATCAGTCTGACTATATTGGATCTCGGACTGCAGATGTCTGTGGTGATGACACAACTACCTAAGTACCTAAGTGATGATCAGCATCACAAGTGCAGTGTGTTACTGACTGTAGTGTGGCACATCGTGTGCCAGTACTAATTAGTTGACGGTAAGTTGACAGCTCCTATGTGTAGTCAGGAGGGCAGTGGTACATGGTCAAGAGAACAGCTGAGCAGGAAGTGTAGATGAACTCAATACTGATAATCTAATTGATTTAATGCAATAAAAACTACTGCTCTATAGATATACAGTGATAATAGATTGTAATGTTGCATATAAACTTAACGCAACCTGTAACAAAAGATGCTTCATGCAGTTTGCTATTAATGAAAGAGAATATATTGCTCTGAATGTTGGATATGAAATATGGTATATGTTGATATTGAAGTTGTAACTTTGGCTGCAGTTTTCTAAATTCTGTGACACATAACTGCAAACCTCAGATCTTGGTTCAGTTGCAGCTTCTGTAAAAGAGACATCTGTCCATTTCATTTCTGTTGTATAATGAAGATATTTATAACATGCATTAATAATGTGGATTTAATTTTCTGCAAAAATCTTCCACAGCCACTTCAAACACCACACATTATTAGTCAACAGTACAAAAGTACATTCAATTGTGTATCGTCCTGTGATCAGTTTGTTATGGGATATTCTTATGTTCGTAATGCAGGCTACAATGTATATAAAGTCTCATTAAGTTGTCACAAAGGGGAAGTTTGATTAGTCGTAATTGTTGTTACATATGTTAGGAATTATTTATATATATTGCTGTCCTAATCCAATGCCATAACCAGAAACTGTGTGCTATAGTGGTACAGTGCCATAAAGGATTAGTGGTTCCATTTTGAACAATTGCATTAATGTTGTATTTAGGATAACAAGTACAATATAATTTCCTGCATTTATATGTGTCACATGAATGCTAATTTAAAAATCTGTATAATTATGTGTTACAATATTTTCTTTTATGAAATTTTTCTACATTTCTGAAGATACTTGGGACCAACGGAAAATAAAAGGAAGGTACAGAAAATCAAATACTGAAGCGTTTCATGATTTTTGTTTCTTAAAAGATATTATTAAAGTGTTGAAATTAATTAATTTTAAAGATAGAATGAACTGAAATTGTGTTTAAAACCTGTTAATTAGTGATCAAAAATGAAGACATTTAATTGTTATGTAGCAATAAGCTACATATTTTGTTCCCACTGGACCAATATCAGGTTTTCTACAAAAGCTTATAATAAAAGTAAACATGGTTTTGTACATTTTTGCAAAATTATAAAAAGAAACTATTGGTTTTGTCATGCCTTTTGGTCTGCATGGAACAACGCAGCTCCAACTGACAGGATTCTCTTAAAATTTGATATCTGATAATTTTTTAGGTAACTGTGGAGCAGATTGAAGTTTCATTAAAATCTGACAACTATAATAGCTACATTACATGAACACCTGCATAAATTTATGATAATATCCCGCTGAATTCTATTCAGAATAAGAAATATCTCATACAATATTACAGAGAAAACCAAAACACATAATTTATGTACAATAAAGTTTTACCAGATACAGTCCATTTCATGGTCCCCATGGCACAGTCAGACAACCAGAATTTACAATATGTATGTACAAAATGGAAAAGTAAAGACATGGCAGATGATTAAGGCAATTTTGCTGACTCAAACTGAATGTTTCTTATTGCCTTTCTGTGTCAACAACAGTAACATTCAGTGTGCTGACACACACTGAATGTTTGTTATTGCCTTTCTGTGCCAACAACAGTAACATTCAGTGTGCTGACACACTGAATGTTTGTTATTGCCTTTCTGTGCCAACAACAGTAACGTTCAGTGTGCTGACACACTCTGAATGTTTCTTATTGTTTTCTGTGCCAACAACAGTAACATTCAGTGTGCTGACACACTGAATGTTTGTTATTGCCTTTCTGTGCCAACAACAGTAACGTTCAGTGTGCTGACACACACTGAATGTTTGTTATTGCTTTTCTGTGCCAACAACAGTAACATTCAGTGTGCTGACATACTGAATGTTTGTTATTGCCTTTCTGTGCCAACAACAGTAACGTTCAGTGTGCTGACACACACTGAATGTTTCTTATTGTTTTCTGTGCCAACAACAGTAACGTTCAGTGTGCTGACACACATTGAATGTTTGTTATTGCTTTTCTGTGCCAACAACAGTTACATTCAATGTCCCGCCACACACTGAATGTATTTTATTGCCTTTCTGTGCCAACAACAGTAACATTCAGTGTGCTGACACACATTGAATGTTTGTTATTGCCTTTCTGTGCCAACAACAGTAACATTCAGTGTGCTGACACACATTGAATGTTTGTTAATGCCTTTCTGTGTCAGCAACAGTAACACGAACGTGCCTTAATGTTATGTTACAACTGACACTGCTCCTGTGTGTGTGTGTGTTTGTGTGCATGTGTGTGTATGAGTGACAGTGTGTGTGTGTGTGTGTGTGTTTGTGTGTGTGTGTTTGTGTTTGTATATGTGTTTGAGTGTTTAAACTGTTGATGTTCAGGTAGGACTGAAATGTGTAACTTACCATAACACAATAAATATATAGTCTAGTTTGGTAGTGGTTTACTTTAGTTCCATGTTGGTATACTAATGAATTAATTGTTTAAACACAGTGGGCTCTCTTCTGTCAAGTTATTTCATATCTTCGTTGCTATCATTGCCAAATGAGTGTTGCAGTTGGTGCAGTCAACCATCTGTCTTGACTCTTCACACGTTTCTGTATTGGGTTGTCTTGGTTAATGTTGACTCCTGCCCCATTTATGAGAACTGTCTGATTGGATGTGTACCATCGATGCAGTGGTAATCTTTTATTGCTTAAAGACAAACTTATATCGGTGAGATGAACTTCAATAACCACTATGAACCATGCATTTCAGTTATGTCACTATGCGATAGCCAGGGAGGAACTGAAATATGTTCACTCTGAAAACCCAAAACATTAATGACACCGACTTGAGGCAGCAAACTTCATGAAAACAATTCAATCAGGTTTATAGTAATGTCTCCTTACCTGCTACCTGATGATCCACTCTAAAGTCATTGACACTTACTTCAAATAGATGCATGGCTTCAACCCAGTCACATTTGGTCCTGCTTTAATGGAAGAATGCTGGCACTGCTGATGTTTAATATGACACATCTTCTATTCCTTCAGGTACTGTATGAGAGGAGAGCTTTGTCTGAAAATTGTGAGCAGCTGCTTGACCCATCTCTGGCTTCAGGTATAAAAGAAACTCTGGCTCCAGAAACTGAGTTTTGAAACCAAATAAGAGGCTAAAAACACGAGCCAGAAAGATTTATAATGTAATATAATATTGTAAATTGGCCACAGGGCCTCAAGTTGTTCCTCAGTGAGTGTAGGTTTTTGTACCATAGTGTGCTGTATGATAGAGACAGGTGGACACTGTAAGCGTGCATATAAATGTACTGAATTACCTGCAGTGCTGTTAGAGATGGACTTGCTGAGATTATTGATACCAGAGAACAAAGGGCCATTGTCTTTGTGAAATGAGGGATATGGGCTAAAAATTTTATTGTTAGTATGTGTAAATATTTGTAACTGTGGTATGTTATTGAAGTTATTGATTCTTCCATTGTCCACTTTTTGTTATAAGAACACAAGCGTCTGTCAATATTTGAAGTACAAAAATTATGGAATATGGTATGTGGGGTCCATGGAGAGCAGAACCACCTTCTGAAACTGAGGTGATGTTTGCAATTTGTGTTGAGGAAGTGGAAATAATTGTGTGTTGTGTGTTTGAGTTGCTGATGGGGGCTTGGGCGTGTCACTGCAGCAGTTGGTGTATTTGGTACATTTGCATGGTACATGACATACTGTGAGTTTGAGTGAGGTGTGCTGGCTGCTGCAAAATGTGAAAAATAACAGAATGAAAACAATTAATTTAAGTGAGTAGGTTAGTGTGTGTGTGTGTGTGTGTGTGTGTGTGTGTGTGGTGTGTGTGTGTTTATGTGTGTGTGTGTGAGAGAGAGAGAGAGAGAGAGAGAGGGGGGGGGGGGGGGGGGGGGGGGGGAGAGAGAGAGAGA
>Ga0123354_10015231_pt1 | contig 11999 bp, 9 predicted proteins | sample TergutLab28metaG_2_FD_97872 | JGI IMG/M metagenome (GOLD analysis project Ga0123354, IMG submission 97872) | Labiotermes labralis P4 segment gut microbial communities from Petit-Saut dam, French Guiana - Lab288 P4 | ecosystem: Host-associated > Arthropoda: Insects > Digestive system > Gut ... | reverse complement strand
TTTTTTTTTCGTTTTTTTTTTTATTTAAAAAGCCGGGTTTAGTGGGGGGGGGGGGGGGGCAAGGAGTGGGACAGATACCTCTTCAATATTTTTTTTCTACCTAAGAATATCTTTTTGGATACTGAGTTGAAGAGGGGAAAGCAAGAGAAGAAAGTAGAAATATTTTCGTATCGATTATTCGGTGGCGAAAAGACAGCAAAATGAAAACCCTGTGTTTTGCGGGACGCAGAATAGAGGCGTGGTCGATTTTGCATCCCTCCGCCTCCATTGTTGTTAGCCAAGTTAACGCATGTGCCTGAAAACATAAGTTTTAAACACAATACCAGTATACAGAAGCAAAACTTTATGGATTGGTTGATAGGAAATTCGTGGATTGTAGGTTGTTTGAGAACAAAGTGTGGAGAGAATATATATTTGGTTATAAGAGGCGTGACGTAAGAAGGGGACTGATTAGATAGTAGGGCATTCATATTTCGCGCTCTTCATTCAATATTAAAGCGTGATTTACGAAGACGAATTGGTCGAGCATGTAGCACGTATAGGGGAGGTAAGAGGAGTTGGGCCATGAGACCGACAGAACTATCCAGTATCTGCAGGAGATAAATAACTTATAGCATCAGGGTAGATGGAAGGATAACATTAGCATGTATCGTGGTGAAACAATGTGAGGGCGTGAACGATTTAAAATGGCTTCCAATAACGGTACTGTATTTATGCTGTTTGTTCAGTAACAAGTGTGTGCTGGGTGGTGTCTACTGCGTACAAGCAGAAGGCCGGACTGAACCGAAAATACGGGTTGGACTGATCTTTTCGTTTAGATCCATTATGTTAAATATTTGAAATTCAGCCTTTGTATCGTAGCAAGCAAACTTCTCACAAAAGATCAAAGACGGAGTTTGTATTTTGACTGGCTATTGAAAATAACAGCACGAAACAAACGAAAGTATAACCTCGACATAAATATATAAACAGGGTAATAGCAACACACCTTTGTTCTTCTCGCTTTTCCTTTGGCCACAGAAAATCTGGAACTATAGACTGTTCTTTTCTGGCTTGATAGAACGGTGTGTCACATAAAAACACATGCCTTACAGTTTTCATTTCGTCCGCCAGATGTAGCTACTTTTAACTACACGGTAGGCGTATTGCCTACCTAGATCACGCAACATGCGCTAAATCGATGGAGAAAAGTTTTCGTTATTCTGGAATGTGACTTTTGTCACTGGGCATTTGGTTCTGGACGTTTCGACTCAAAGTATAGGTCTTATCTGCGAAATGTGGAGCCTTGAAGATGAGACCGCTGCGAAGTTTGTGGGGTTGGGCGTTTCGAAACGGCACCAGCAGTAATGCTTCTGTCTTGTGTTCTGGGGGGGATGCAGGTTCGTATCTCGACCGGAACTCCCAGTGCTCTTGAGTGTCCTTTCTCACATTTTGCCTCATTCTCTGCAGGTAAATATCTGGATTCTGTCTTATATTTAGACACTGCCGCTTTCTTCCTCATCCTTCCAGATTCATTCATAATTGACTGTTATGTGATAATACGATATTCTGTAGTCTGGCTTACTAACGGTGTCAAAGTGCAAGTGAATGAATGAATAAATAAATAAATAAATATATAAGTAAATAGCAATATTATTGGTTGGTTGGTTGTTCACTCGTTTGTTTTTTATGGGCCTTCAGTTAACAGGCTCCTCGAACCAAGCAGTCTCGAAGTTCAACGACAGTTGTACAACAGGGTGCAGGTCAGTCGGATGGGAAGGGCTCTGTGGAGGTGACCGACACTGTTTTAGGTTTCCAGACTTCGCCCGTCGTCCTTTTGGTAGTAGCAGCATGGAACTGGAGACTCACATTTACCTCAATTATGGTGCATGAAACTTCAGTTCCTTCCTCACAGGGAATGCAGTCTGTCCACGTTAGAAAGACCAGTTGTTTAATGTTTTGGGGGGAAGTAATGGGTAACGTACGAAACAAATAGGCCACGCTATTTGGCAGAGGACAGACATACTATTGTTAATTTTAGAGCAGAGGGCATATATACTTACCAGTGAATTTTACTTAATTTAATGTAGGTTTCAGTCAACACACAACAAAATATAATATCAATTGTGCTTTATTGCAACATGTTTCGACTCGGGGGAGTCATCATCAGGCTGCTTTAAAACCGTATTGAGGTGTACAAAGTAACTGTGCACATTTGGGTTCCCAAATGTGTACAGTTACTTTGTACACCTCAATACGGTTTTAAAGCAGCCTCATGATGACTCCCCCGAGTCGAAATATGTTGCATTTAAGCATAAATGATATTATATTCTGAATGAAGGCATCACGACCTGCTTTTAATTCAGTTAACGTTACACAGTATTTTTTTTACTTTTAGTCGAAACATGTATCCTTGCTTAAGAATAAAAGAGATTGTGCTGACGTATACTATGTAACGTTAATTATAAGTGATATTATATTTTGTTGTGTGGTGACTGAAACCTAAATTAAATTAAGTAAGCAACAAAACACAGCGGGATGACCAAGTTTACAGTGAATTTTAAGTTGTCGTGTGGAACAGGTTACACATATTTACTTCAAGCATCGCTGTAATGGGCCTAGCATCTGTATTGTGAACTGTAGCCAAGGTCCCATCGTATTGATGGGAATGATACAATATTCACGCGCTAATCCACGGCATCTGTAGCCGTGACTTCTGCTAATAACCCTTAGTTGATCCATTCGTATAGAGCGATACTATGAAACCAGTTTCACTGAATATTCACTCCATGATCTTGAACAGTTCGTTGTTTAATTTTGTCGGCAAAGTACGACGGTGCAATACCGACCGAAGCGTATCTGCCTCTGTACCCCTTGACAGCTTCATAACAACTGAAATTTGACGTTAACTGTTATTAACCAAACATGTGCTCTTAAACCAAGCGGATTTTGCTAGGAGGTTAATGCACCGTTAATGTGGAATCCGCTTTTCAGACCTGAAGCAGATTTAATTTCTGTCGCGCGCGCTTGTGTGTGTGTGTGTGTGTGTGCGCGTGCGCGTTTCGTTCGTGAAATCTCGTCGTCTGCGCTTGGCACTAATTAGCCTGTTTATGTATCTGAACAGATGAAATTTTCACATGAAAAACATGAAGCAAGGCGTTACTTTAATTTTAGAATGAATCAGATGGGCTAATTAACTGACTGTTCATGGAGTGTTGCTGTAACTAATGTCCTCTGGAAATAGTTGAGTGACCACACGGAAATTGTCACGTTTGTCCTTTCAGGCGGAATCTAAAGTTCATTGTGGTGCATTCCGTGTATGGTGCCGAGCAGCGTGGTTGAATGAGAGTTACACATGTCATGCGTTCCGCGATGTTTCTTGTTCTTTTTATTTCCTAGTTGCCCACATTTCATTTGTAGCGGTCTGCAGTCGGTGAATCAATCCTTTGAGGCTTTACAGGGGAAAATGATTTAGGTATTTTGTGAGGTATGACTGGAAGACCGCACTTATTTTTGTTTGATCTGGTTCATAAAAGTTGCTTACATTCAGGACCGAAATGTTCGCTATATATATATATATGTTTTGTGTGTGTGTGTGTGTGTGTATGTATGTATGTATGTATGTGTGTTTTTAGTCTTCATTGACAACCCTCAGAAAATCTCATCACGCGAGTGTTTAATATTTTGGTATTTACCTTTACTTCTACTTTCTTTGAATTTTTTCCGCACGTATGTCCGTGTCATAAATACTCTGTATTATTAATAATGAGCTTATCACAACATCCCCGTGGATTGGATTGAAATATTCCATGGGTCATGGTGTGCCTGTCGCAGTTTATAGAAACTGAAGGAAACCTCAAATGGCGGTACTGTGGCCAGGGCTCGAATCCTGTATCTGTTCAGTACAGTTCGCACATTTGGGCGAAGCTGCTAGATGTGTTTGTAGAAAAACGTATACCAGTAGATAGATCTTTATGTTAAAATTGTGACCCGTATCAAAATTTGGGTCAAACACTTTATTACGTGGTCACGAACCGGGCACTATAGTACTTCTGTAGCTTACATAATGGCCGCTCTGTTTGACTGAAGACTGGCGCATCCATTTTGTCATGTCTAGTTCTAATTAACGGTACATACTCATTTACTATCGAAAACCTCCAAACATGAGGCAGTTTCGTGAAATAAAAAGTGTCAACAAATATAATTAACCCGCCTGATTATATCTCTCCTGACCACCAAGTAAGTACTCTCAAGCGGTGACGCTTCTTGCTGGTATTCGGATGACGCCCGTTTCTAATCGAGGCAGAGGCACCGGCCACCCTGAGGGTGTTTGTATATTTTTCTTTATTTCCTTTAAATCAGTGCCCGGATAATGCTTTATATTAGGCCACGGCGCGTCTTTCAACTCGTCACTATTCACTACCATGCAGTCATTTGACGTTGAGACAGTAAAAGGCAGACGGTTATGTAAACTTGAGGGTTGTTTGACCGTGCATCTTCCTCATGAAATAATGTGAAATGCCAACTTGATGCTACAAGGTAGTTTTATTGATGTATTCTTAGCTGTACATGTTTCGGGTGCACACGCCCATCATCAGTAGCATATGGTTTTCTGCACCGAGTTTGTGGATGGGTGGTGGTCCTGGGAGCCGCTGCGTAGTTCGAGTGTATGGTGCGGACGGCACCATCCGCACCGTACACACGACCTACACAGCGGCTTTCAAGACCACCACGCATCCACAAACTCGGTGCAGAAAACCGTATGCTGCAACTCAACATTTAATGCTCCTGATGATGGGCGTATGTACCCGAAACATGTAGAGCTGAGAATACGTCAATAAAATTACCTTGTAGCATCAAGTTGGCATTTCACATTATTTCAGTTATATGAACATTCGCGAAATGCTGGGAAGAATTTGAAGATACGCCACAATTGATTTCTAGTTAAGCCTTCGTAATCATGCTCAAAATGGACGCCGTATAAGCCCTTGCAGTTCCTAAGCAGCGGTGGAAATACACAAAGAAAAACACTTAAGGGTGAGAATTGAAGGAAACCGAAGGAGTTTTGTAACGTATCTGCCCATAGTTGTTGGCTGTATTTCTCTGTGTCAGCGCTGTCTGTTACGAACGAAGACACGTCAGGTCTGTTTTTGTGCAGGCGCTCGCAGATGTGTGACTAAGAAATGCAGAGTGTTGAATTTTTCAAAGTGGTTTACGTAACGAAAAACTGTTTCATTAGGTCAACACTTTCATTACCCAGATATGACCGGACGACTGAAATAGGGATACAGTTCATGCATTTTGTGGTGAATATGCAGTTTCCTGTAGACTAGACACTGTCAACTCAGTAGTCATGGGATGGAGCTTTTTGTCACATTTTCTGCCGTGTTATTGTTAGAGGTCCATGCCTCGTGAGCGCGAAATGCATGAACTGAACGCACGGTAGGTACGACATGGGGTATTTGACAGAGGACCGTGCATCGTGATATATTCTTATAATAAAAGCAACGAGATGCACTAATTTGGAATAGAACTCTACATGTTTCGGACAGGTTTTCTGTCCATCATCAAGAGTCTAGTACTGTATACACAGCAATAGGTATATGTCATACAGGTACCTATTGCTGTGTATACAGTACTAGACTCCTGATGATGGACAGGCGAACTGTCGAAAACATATAGAGTTCTATTCCAAAAGTAAATTTGAGAAATTAGTGCATCTCATTGGTTTTATTATAAGAATATGACATGTTTTGTGTGTGTGTGTGTGTGTGTGTGTGTGTGTGTGTGTGTGTGTGCAGGTTTCTGATCGAGTATAATTTTTGATTTAAAGTAACTTCGTAATTTGATTTTGCACTCACGGTCTTAGACCGAATTAAGTTTTGATTCGAACTGATTCAGGTTTGGAACGTGAATAAATCAGTGGACGTGTGACTAGCCTGCAGGATTTACATGATAGGAGCAACAGACTTGTCTCTTATCCAACGCTTCCAAACCGCTGTTCCACCCATCTTTCCTTCTATTTAGTGGGTACTGAGGTCTCTTTCCCCGGAAATAAAGAGGCCGGAACTTTAAGTTGACCATCCACGTCATCAACAAGAACTGGATCATTACTGTCACTTTTCCCTATTTTGTAATACCGAGCATTGGACAGGTTACCTCTCTCGTCAATATTTCTAGCATTCCTAAATTTGATCCTCAGACTCCTTATATTTTTTTAAATTTAAATTTATACCCCTCTCAATAAGAATTTTATTAAATCAGAATTGATTGTAACACACAGGCGTATCTTCTAAAACAGTTGCACCTACTATCTGCTTGCAAAGGCAGGTTAGTTGCATATACTGTTACATCAGTCAAGCCTTTTACTTCGTTATTACTAAACTCTACACAGATTTGGACCGTCAGGGCGAGATATTGGTTGGTTCCATAGTTACATATCATAAAGATGTGTTTCTACTCGAATACTAAGGAATTTTCCTACCCTGTTCGCAGTATATAATTTGCTGTTTCGTGAGCTATGTCTTATATATATATATATATAGTATTAGATGTAACGGACTAGGTATAAACGCTCTGTTACATTCGCTGCTAGACTAGTTTGATTTCACATGTGTCTCTTAAGCAAACTTGCGAATGACACAGCCCTGTTCTTGTCCAGATCCCGCTGGCCACGGGGGATATTGTAACATGCTCAGAGGACTTGCAAGTCCGATTTGAGAGGGGGTGAGCCTCCCCCATCAGAGACATCCCCGTGTTTCTAGGGCTCTAGGGTGTGCTTTGCCTTCAGAATTGAAGCACACCGGTCTTCTCGGACGTGTAAACTACCTCCTTTGTGAAAATGCCACGTTCAGCTCCGTTGACATAAATTTGTCCGGAAGTCAAACAGATACAAAACACTGGTGCGTGTTTCAAGGGCTACATTTATTGCTGCGTGTGTCTGGTGATGGCGATCGAATTCTCTCTCGATTTTGTACATAGAATTCTAAAAATTATACGGAGTCGAAATACGTATCTCCGTTTGAAGTTTCGGATATATACCGAGATTCTGAGAAGTTCGTGGATGGTTATGAAAATTGATATACCAGAATCTTTTGATTCACTGGCCAGTAAAATTGATGCGTGGTTTCTGAGTGTCCTTACCCTCTCTGTCTCGCACTGTGCAATGCTGACTGTCAGTACTTCATAATACGTGTCGTTACACCGTACAGTCTGTGTTGTGACGTGGCTAAGGACGGACAGCCAAGGAATTGTGTTTCGATTACTGGCAGTAGAACGAGATTTTTCTGAGCTTTAAAATATCCATGCTGTCTCTGGGGGCTGTCGCCCCGAGGTTAAGGTGCACGAAGGTGACCACTCCCATCTGTTTTACAGTTTGAAATGAGTAGAGCTATATTTACACTCTTCGTTTTGCGCGCGCACGTGTGTGTGTGTGGGGATGGGGGGGCATGCACACGGACAACGTTACCTTTACCCTTACAGCATAAAGTAACCCGTGTTTATGGTGCGTCGTATTCGCAGTTTGTTAGCAAACTCCGTGTTGTCAAGTTGGCGAGACTTAAATATGTAGGAAAGAAAAAAAACCTATTCAAACATTGATTTAAATTTGAATATTAGAAGTAAGTAACCATGTTCAACACAGATTATTTATCTGATAAAAGAACCGCTAGTTGTTTGCATCAACTAGGGCTTGTGTTACTGAGGAAGCCCATATTGTTCACAGTTAAAACTGTCCACTGGAGGCGCCGACATGACAGCGCGCATAGGACTACATGTGTGTTATCTGACATAACATTAAGGGTCTGCATTTTACGTTACGTGTGACTTAAATACGCGGATACAGGCACCATTAACAAACCTATCTGCATAATGTAGCCTACCGGGATTTTGTTCTTTCAAATGAGAACTGAAATATCATGTCAAGTCCCCGAGATTCTCTATAAGGTGTCGCATGTGCAGTTGGGGATCCTGCTGGCCCTACAGTCTGGAGGTACTAGTACACTACAAGGCTACAGTATCAGTGTATGGCCCTGCCTTTTTTTGTGAGCAGTGTCAGAGGCTGAAAGATGTGACGTGCAGAGCGGTGATTGTGAGGAATGCGGCATTCTGCGTTGTGACGTCACATAATCTGGTAATAATTTAGTGATTTCTGCAGGTACGTGCCTCCTTTAACTTCAGGGTAGTCTTTTGCCCTGAAGAACGAAGCAGGATGTAATCTTCAATAACGGAATTTGTTTGGATTTAAAAGCTGGTTATGAGATGTAACAGAATAGAGGCTTGTATGGGTTTGAAAACGTGATCAGCTACTGCAGTGGAGATTTGTAGAAATGACACTTCTGTTTATTGCTTTGTGTATAAAGCCGTCCCCCCTCTAACTTCCCGTGACACTCATTACTCTTTGTAGGAGCTGCTGTAGCTCAGTGAGCATAGTGTCTAGGTTAGGGTTGGACGACCAGGTGTCGGTTCTCTGTTCCCGGTTTTGAGCTGAACTCAACGTTGTAGCTGTCGGGAGTGGGGGTCACTTGCCTCGGGGCTAAAGCCGGGACTTGAAGCTGACCATTCCATCTAGTGCACGCTTGGAACTAAACATCAGTCCCCCATACGTCTTCATGGCATGGTTCTTATTTAAAGATGGGGCAGCTGCGGTCTTCTCACTATTGACGTGTGTATTACCTACAGACTTAAGGTTGGACATACCATTGTGTTTCTGATAAATAAATAAATAATACATACATAATCAATACATATACGCTTAGTTGTGTCGAGTGTTGTTTACGTAACTATTATATGTATTACCGTCAACCACAGCAAATTCTTATTAGCCTCGTCAGTGTATGCTACATTTTGCGGTGCGTGTTTCATCACCAGGTATAAAATACATGTCTTTAAAAATACAAGTAAAGATGCGTGTAGATATTTAAAGAAAATGCGTAGTTTCACAAATTCTAGAAAGTATTAAGAACTTCATTAGCATTACTATATAATTATGTTATCAGTTTTTTACAAGCTTTATGTGGCATTGAAGCAAAAATAACTTATGATCCAACCCTCTGTATTTTTTTCTTTCTGTGTGCCATTTCTTCCTTCGCTCGCCCTTTATTTCCGCCTCCTTTCCATTCCGTTTGCTTTTCTGTTACAGTGGTTTCTAAGTGCAGTAAATTACCACCATTTATAAGAAACCCGATTACAGTCGCCACCTAATTTCTTATTGCCAGTTGCGACATTCACATGCCGTAGACGGCAAGATGCCTGTAATGTTTGTCGTCACAGCCATATTCTTGAGTCTGTCAAATCAATTTGTTGCACGTGTGCACCCTCAGTAGGATAGCAACGTCATTAACGAAAGAATTGAAGGGGAAGTGGTTATCGAGTGTTCAAAGTCTGTCGTGCAGGATAATTAAAGACGCCGTTGTTTGCCGCTGGTTGCTAAGCAATCAACTGTAAAATAAGCTTACTGATTACGTTCCATTAATGCCATGTTACTGGGCTCCAACACGAGAGTAAGTGTAGGATCCGTGTGGGTGTACAAATAGCCCACCACCCCCATACATTTCAGACCATTAGCCTTATTTAATTTCGGGGTTTTTTAATTATCGGATAAAATGATCAGGGCTCTTCTAACATCCCCTTCTGTTTTAGAAAGTGTGGTTCTTTACCCTTGCGTTTTGTAGCGGAATTAGTAAACTAGTTAATTTCTTGCAGATCTGTGTGGGAGCTCCATTGCAATCAGTGGCCGTTGTAACAGACTGATATTCCTGTTGGTCCTATACCTCGCGCTCAGAATAAAACTTGGAATTGAAAAAGGCGTGGCGTAGGACAAAGGTCATACAACACTGTGACGTTACAAATTTTTGTGATACAATGTGATGATTAGAATGTTGTTTAACGACTGTGTTATTGTCATAGATATTTTATTGTCCCTCACTCTGAGGAAGGTATTGGGGCCTGAGAGGGACGAGGTAACGGGGGTTTGGAGGAGGCTACATGACGAGCAGCTCAGTGGCGTGTACTCACCAAATATTATTCGGGTGGTCCAATCAAGAAGAATGAGATGTGCGGAGGATGTGACATGTATGGGGGATAGGAGAAGTGCGTACAGGGTTTTGGTGGTGAGACTTGAGGGAAAGAGACCACTTGGAAGACCTAGGCGTACATGGGGGATAATATTAAAATGGATCTTCAAGACTTTGATGGGAGCTATGGACTGGATTGCTGTGGCTCAGTAGAGGGAGCACCTTGTTTCCTTAAGATTCATTTGAGTAATATCTTACGCTGTGCACCTGGGTCTTTACGCGGTGTATTTTTTCCAGGTTTCCCAACATAAACCCTGTGTTCTTTTCTCGTGTCTCCCATACGTGCCACATGCCCCGCCCATCTCATTGTCCTCGATTTGAACAGCTTGGTGATAATGGACAAAACATCGGTGCTTCTTCTTCATCTCCTCCTCTTCACAATTATTCAGCTTCACTGCGTAGCTCAGTGAAATCGTGACACTCTAGCGGCTCTCAGGGGCTCTAATATATGACTAGATCGGTGGAAGGGCTGTCTGTGGAAATTGTAACTAGAGGTGAGGGTTCGCCAATTTTTCGCGATGAATTTCAACATGCATTTCACTAGTCATAACCATAGAGGCATGGCCATAGAAATTCAGTGACCGAAATAATAGTATTATGAAAGGACATATTACGGTTTCCCGTCGATATGTTGTTCTCACGCATGTTTTAATGACGTATATACGTGAAATACAGATTGCTTAGTAGAAAAACGTTGTGACTTATATTTACATTTTAATAAAATACGAAACTATTTTCATACTTCTTTTGTGTGCTACGTATTACAAACACAGCGGACGGTGAATAAGTGGAAACCGAACATGCATGTAAATATCAGATGGTATTATGTTATTAGGTTTGAGAACTCTCCTTCAGTGACGCCTCAGTGTTAAAGTCATCATTTATTTCTGCGACGATGCGATGTTCGGTTGTGACGTACACCAGAGGGCCAGTCCACGTGGGACATGCAGGTGGACATAGTGGCAGTGGGACAGGATTTGCTGCCAGTATTGTGCCCGTCAGTATCATTCCACTAATGCTCCTTACCCATTCATTAATCTGTCACCTATAGTATATAATCTTAGCAATTGGCGGCGTCGTTAGATAGAATACGTATCATCATCATCTCTTCAGCTTCCTACACAAACATTTTTGGGTCATTACTTCGTTGTAATAAGTACAGGACATTCTTCTACATAGCCATTGTTATCGCCACCATCATGTGTCATATTACCGTCGTCCTATGTATTTCTCAGACTTGATCCCAGTGTGTTGTTGTTCTCTTTCATCCAGGATAGCTCAGTCGGTGTCTCGATTAGACAACGGGCTGGACAAGCAAGGAACCGTGATTCGATATTCTGCAGGAGCAAAATATTATTCTCTTCTCCAAAATTCTGGGGCCTCCCCCCAGTCTCCTGTTCATTAGTTACTGGCGGTAAGTCGGCCGGGGTATGATGCTTATCACATCTGGTTCTGAGCTTTAAAATTTGTGGAGATGTAGCTTTACTCCCCCATGCGCATTCATGGCGTTGTGCTTAATCACAGGGACCAATACATACTCTTACCATCATCATCGTCATCAATGCCATCATCATCATTGTATTTGCTGTCCATTATGTGTTACATTCGTTCATCTAATTTGTAATTACAGGTTGTGGCAAAGTAATTACAAATTTTGTCGACGATTGCTCTTGGAGACTGAAATTTGCGGGAAGGTGCATCTTACAAGCCCTGTTGCTTTTTTGGGATGTTGTTGGAGGTGCCCTCTATCGGGATTGGAAGTTTTGAACTGTTGTGCAGTGTCTTCGGCACCACACCGGCTGTTGGAGGTGCCCTCTATCGGGATTGGAAGTTTTGAACTGTTGTGCAGTGTCTTCGGCACCACACCGGCTGTTGGAGGTGCCCTCTATCGGGTTTGGAAGTTTTGAACTGTTGTGCAGTGTCTTCGGCACCACACCGGCTGTTGGA
>Ga0123354_10015230_pt1 | contig 11999 bp, 6 predicted proteins | sample TergutLab28metaG_2_FD_97872 | JGI IMG/M metagenome (GOLD analysis project Ga0123354, IMG submission 97872) | Labiotermes labralis P4 segment gut microbial communities from Petit-Saut dam, French Guiana - Lab288 P4 | ecosystem: Host-associated > Arthropoda: Insects > Digestive system > Gut ... | reverse complement strand
TGTACCTCAATATGTGTATCCCAATATGTGTATCCCAATATGTGGATCTCAATATGTGTATCCCAATATGTGTATCCCAATATGTGTATCCCAATATGTGTATCCCAATATGTGTATCTCAATATGTGTATCTCAATATGTGTACCTCAATATGTGTATCCCAATATGTGTATCCCAATATGTGTATTACAATATGTGTATCTCAATATGTGTATTCCAATATGTGTATCTCAATATGTGTATTCCAATATGTGTATCTCAATATGTGTACCTCAATATGTGTACCTCAATATGTGTATCCCAATATGTGTATCCCAATATGTGTATTCCAATATGTGTATCTCAATATGTGTATCTCAATATGTGTATTCCAATATGTGTATCTCAATATGTGTATCTCAATATGTGTATCCCAATATGTGTATCTCAATATGTGTATCCCAATTCTTCTAACTCTCATCAATGGCAGACTAGTAAACAATGTTTGCCACTTTGAAGACTGACGGTTATCCAAACTTTACATGGAAGTTAAGTGTCTTTCTCAAATACAACACGGCCCGTGTCCATCAGAAGGACGAAATTATTAATGCTGTTAGTGGAGCGGATCAGAATGTGCTGTGAGAGTCGTGCGGAACACGTGAGTTTCTCTACGTCACAGCACGTGCCACACGTAAACATCACTAAGCTCTGATACGGCGCCCCAGTCGCAGAGTTAACGTATGCCTAAACATACCTCTCTATTTGCTGCCCGTTTTGCTGTTTGCAGTTTTGGTTCATATATTGGCCTTTCCTTTTTATTTTGTGCATTTACGGAAAACGTTACTAGCTATCTCACAAAGAGGTCTTCATTTGGCAGTGGCAGGCCTGTACTGATATCCGAAATTAATTCTGTAGCTTTTAAGTTAACATAATATCGCCTTTTTTTGCTTTGTTTATATAGGGTGGCACCAAATAGACTTGACACTCGAAAGTTGAATAAAGAGAGACCAACTTGATGTCACTTGCTTTATTATTTCGTTATTTACTGTTCAACATGTTCAGGCTTCAGCCTGCATACGGACACCACACCACACCACCCCAGCCTAACCACAACGTAACACCAACACCCATCGAACCAGAACAATACAACCCATGAAATAATTCAACAAATAAGTCGCAAGCCCCTGAGGATGGATGTATTAACATCCGAAACATGTTGAGCACTAAATAAGGAAATAATAAAGCAAGTAACATCAAGTTGGTCTCTCTTTATTCAAATATGAAGATGATGCACGGTCCAATAAACATAAGCTTGACACTCGAAGTTAACGTGTTTCCTCCAGTACCGAGAGAGTTTTCCGCCATCTCGTACTCCATGTATCATATTAGTGCTCATTTATTCTGTTTAAAAAAGGAACCGACTACTTATTACGTTTTGACGAGTGTTAACAGCAGCCACAGTTCGGTCAAACACAAATTTCCCACATTCTCAGTCTTGCCAACAGCTGTGTGTGTGTTTTTTTTTTAACGAAATTAAGCCTGCTATTTGTGAGAATTTCTGGAGTTGCCGAGTCCAATATATTTCTGTAGAGGCATCATTTTATATGACAACTGTTGCAAGTCACTAGCCTTCCGACCGCTGAGCTAATAAAACCTCGACCTGATATGAATGACGTGTCTGCGAGACGAAGGAAATCGATTCCAGGACATTTCTAATATCAGAATGGAATAATGATGTAAGTTGTCATGCAGATTAATGTCTCCTTAGGTCTACGTCATACCCTCTAATGTAACAATGCCGGGTTGATACCTCCAATGTCAAACAGGATAAGTCATTTAACCACTTCAGTCAATAGATAATTTAAAGATTTTGTATTCAACATAATTTTACACTCTGAATCATAAGATTCGTCATCCCCGTTGTGTTTATAATAAACTAGATTGGAGTGTATATACTTGTCTAACACAACTATAGTTGTGTTAGACAAGTATATACACTCCAATCTAGTTTACAATCTGAAATTTTCGTAAGTGAGAGAATGCTTACGTCAGTATTGTACTTGTACTTGTAACTTTCAAAGTTGAGCAAATATTTTAACTCCTTGTCTTAAGATATTCTAGCACTGGGCTATGCCAAACACTGACACCGTTACAGTATATCTGAAGTTAACTTTATTCTTAGACCATCCAAATGTCGATTCAGAGCTCCATTCCTAACTATAGACTGGGCCTACTTTCAGGTCTCAGGGGCGTAAATGGACGGTAGAATGATTCTGGGACCGCCGTATACATTCCTTGAGGAAACCTACTCTAACTCTAATTATTAGACGACAAATGCCATATGCTTTGGATTTGAACCAAGGCCTCTGAAATGTGATCGAATGAGCTGTGGAGGTACAAAATCATAAGGTAAAACAGAAGCTGAAAAACAGATTAGAAACCGGCAGGGAGTGCATTTCATCATTACACTGACGTCGAAGACAAATTTAAGGTGTATATTGACCATTGAAAGACACGTATCAAACTGTATTATATTTAAAGATTCAGTTCGTATTGCGCAGTAAACACACGCGTCTCCGTGCTAAAAACCTCTTACCAGTTTTGTTACAAATAATCATAAAATTTCACGAAGTGAAAGTGCTATAAATACAGACAACGTTCCAAATAGGCTTGTTCCTGCTTTCATCACATATCATTGATATCTTCGGACATCCACACCGGAGGCGTTTTTGGTTTTACGTGCCGGATACATCATCACTCATTTAAGTATGCCCCTGAACCATTTCTGTTTATTTCACACCCTCAGCATATAACCCCTAGTATCTAAATGTGGGTAAATATTTTTGATTAAATTCTGATAAACGTAACGAGAGCCCTTTTTGTATGAAACTCCTATATTGAATTTCATTAACGTCCAACAGAACGTCAGTTGACGGTACTTTTAACAGACTGACAGACAGACAAACGGAAGTGGTATCCACATATGGCCTTCTTTTCACGCCGTAAAGGAACAAAGAATATACAAATTTCAGCCAAACACAACATTTAATGATGCTATTACAGCAACATGTTTCGACTCATAGGAGTCATTATCAGGTTATCCTAAGAACCATGTTTAAGGTGCACAATTAACAGTGCACATTTTGGGACCCCAAAAAGTTTGCATGGTATTGGATTATTGTTATCATGTATATCCAACTTATTGTTACTATAATTAAAACCAATTCAACCAATTCCTTATTATTATTATTCTGAAGTATCAATTGAATAAGCTAAAAGTTATTACAATAAGAAGTGTATCTTATCTTTGGGTTATCTGGAATATAGTATATTATAAAATTACCCCTTTTAATACAGATCTATGTGTCTTGATCGAGTACAGTTAAAGTGAATCATCACTTGTATATTCGTATAAGCAAGTTCCAATATACAAGTGAAGATTCACTTTAATTGTACTCGATCAAGGCACATAGATCTGTATTAAAAGGGGTAATTTTATAATATACTATATGCCAGATAACCCAAAGATAAGATACACTTCTTATGTTAATAACGTTTAGCTTATTCAATTGACACTTCAGAATAATAGTAAGGAATTGGTTGAATGGCTTTAATCATAGAAAACTTTGAACTATAAGTTGGATATACATGATAACAATAGTCCACTACCATGTAAACTTTTTGGGATCCCAAAATGTGCACTGTTAATTGTGCACCTTAAATATGGTGCTTAGGATAACCTGATGATGACTCCTATGAGTCGAAACATTTTGCTGTAATAGCATCATTAAATGTTGTGTTTGGCTGAAATTTGTATATTCTTTGATAATTAAAAACACAACGGGATGAATACAATCCGTAAAGAATGCCTAAAAGAATGTAAGAATATGTGAAGCCCGACGTCGTTTATCTGGCACGTCCGTCTCAGTGCTACACACACATCCTGCATTCTGTGTGGTGAAATACAGTATTGCCAGCATCCTTAATGGAGTTATCTGACTGCTCACCTGCAGTTGGCCAGTATCCATTTTCGACAGCTCTAAACGACGTCAAGGCCGACAGCTACAACAAAAAATGACTTCATTAATTGCAGCATATCTTGTTGACTCTTACTCCATCTACGAAAGCTTTTTCTCACTAGCTGGGTAACCTTTCACAAGTTCTATTATTAGAACTTTTTTTGCCCTAGTGGTTCGGTTTGCAGAACCGCGGTTGTGATTCGTTGTTAAGTCAGGACTGGCCAGACTTGTTACATGCTCTAGGTGTTGTTTTATAGTCAGGCCTCATCAGCGCGGGGAGACAGTTTTATTAAATATTATATCAGGGTGTTCAAAATGCAAACATCTAAGCCACAATTAAACACTTTATTATCCAACAAACGCACAAATATATAATTCGTAGATATAATTGAATTTATAAAATATTTAAAAGTGCTCAAACATGTTTCGGATCACAAAGGATCCATCATCAGAGAGCTTTACGTACAGAAAGGCACTTTTTCTATAGAGTGAACTACACACATGCACCAGGGCAAATATGCTGCCATATCACCAACTACGTCCATGTCAACGGACACGATAGAACCATTCTTGTAATTTTAGCCAAATACTGTACAAGGCTCCCTGATGATGGATCCTTTGTGACCCGAAATATGTTGGAACACTTTTAAATATTTTATAATTTTAACTATATCTACGAATTGTATTCGTATTTGCGCATTCGTTGGATAATACAGTGTTTAATTGTCATTGATGCACGGTGCAAACACGAAGATCTAAGCTACAACTGGCAAGCAGGTATATTTTCTGTTGTCTGCAATCAGCCGCACCAATAAGTCCTGTAAAGGTAGGTCCACACTTGTACCGTTACCGCGTACCTTAACGCCCTAACGTCGCAAGTGACTGACACGATACGGAGTTACGAGTTGAACCGTATCCTGCGATTGGCCTTCCAAGTTCGTTACGGGAGTCCGAGCGATGTCTTTGCGGCCAGCAGCGGCGGTGGTGACGTGTCAACCTGCACGTCCAGACCTGCCCAGACCGTAACCGTATGCGACAGCCATATACCGACAGCGCATCGAACAAGCCCGTGACGTTACCGCGTAACCAACTTTTGATACGTTACGCGGTCACGAGTCCCGTCCACACTGTCACGATACGGTGTTACGGTACGCGGTAACGTTACACGTGTGTACACACCTTAATAGGCAGGGTAGGGTACGAGGACAGGCCCTGCAATTCTAGGTTTGTATAGATAAAGATGAAGTTCACCCGAGAACAGTCAACGAAGTCCCAGAGGGGGTAGTAGGTATATAGCTATACTCTTTTTTTAACCTCAACTCTAGGTGGGAGGGTGGTTGGTCAGCGCCACGCCCCGGCCGCTTTACCCCCGGGAAAGACCCGGTACCCGTTTTATAGGAGGCTGGGTGGGCCCCAGGGCCGGTCTGGACAGGTGCGGAAAATCTCTCCACCACCGGGATTCGATCCCCGGACTGTCAAGCCCGTAGCGAGTCGCTATAACAACTGAGCTATCCCGGCCCACTAGTTTTGTATACAGGAACGTAATTCGTCCACCAGTCTTTATTTTTTAACACTGCCATGTGTTTGGCGGCCATATTTAAAATGTACCAAGGTCGTATTTTACGTCCTAGTTGTTTTCCTGAAAAAAAATGGCTTAAATAAAAAGGGGCATAAATAAAAAAATATATTCCCCGTGCAACGAACTTAAAAAAATTGCAATAAACCAGCCAAAAAAAGTTCAACAGGAAGTAGCTTAAGAAGTGGTGCAAATTTTCAAGGGACGTTTGAACGAAAAGGCGTAAAACAAACAGGCGTATGAATTTTTGCAAAGTAAAAAATTTGTAATACCAAAAACCTCATAGAAAGTTACGAAGTATTAAACAACAAATACTTTACCTGGCCGGCGCACCTTGCACCTTGTGTTAGTGTGGGCCAAAGTGTGGGAAATATTGCTTAAACCTTTTGGCGCCGGAATAAATTTTTTTTTAATTTTAGCACACCCTGTATATAAAATGTGAACAATACAGGAACCAAATACGTTAGAATTATGAAACAAACTGCATTTTGAAAAGAAAAAAAAGGAGAGTATATACCATGTTCAAAATATTCAGTACCTATATTTGTTGAATAAATATATAAAATGGGACTTTAGAGGTTAGCGGTGCGGTACGACCACTATATGTGACATTAGGCGTCAAAAGGTTAATAATGTGCAGAATACATTTAATTGCAACATGAATTATTATATCAATAGCGGTACCTGTTTTATCCAAATTTTAAAATAATTTAAGTCCACAAACTACGGAGCCCGGGGAGGGGCTGTAGGGCTTCTAAATAAATAATTCCTTGGATCAATTTCCTACAGCACCTAGCAAAACCTCAGCTAAGCTAGTCAAGAATTTCCTCGCATTTTACTGAAACAGTGGGTTTCTTTGCCATGTCATAAACAGCCAGCCTCTGGGCCCTATCCTAAGCCAGAGGAATTCAGTCAACACCTTTATTATATTTTAATCTCAGGTGTGCTGTAAATATTTTTTAACGCCTTCTCTTGCATTGGACATTTCGTCTACAATTGTCGGAACCTTTCTTTAATCTACAGCATACAAGCAAGCAAATAAATACTACAAAATTTGACTGCATCTGGTTTTTGGGGTACTTTAAACACTACGTAGCGGAAGATGTTATCTCTGAACTTATCCTCATCTTCCATCTATTTAGGCATTATTTACTAATTCCTTACACTTTACAATAGGTAAAACCTGAACAACAAAATTTAACTGTTTTTCCAACCCACGAACTTCAATAGGTGAATTTAGCATTACTTTTTATGCTGAATGCTGTATACAGAATTTTTCTATCAGGCACAGTTTCAAAGATACAGATGACTATATTTGTACAAAATAGTACTTTACGGACTATTGAAACAGGCAGAAAATTACCTCTAAAATGTAGAGGCGTATGACTTTCGCCGGTAATTGGCTTCAGGTACATCCCTCTTCAGTGTCTGCCAACGTACTTGAGGTCCATTTGCCTTGGTACCGCTTTTCCATACCCAAAATGTCTTGGTGAAATCTTTCACTGTGTTCGTCATTGACTTCGCTTAGATTTCCTGGGAAAAATTCCAAGTGGGACTCCAAAAAGTGGATTTTCAGACTCATATTGCATCCCATAGCTTTGTACGAAGTCAACAGGTCCTGCACAACATCCTGATAGTTGGCTGCTTTGTGATTTCCTAAGAAGTCCTTGCAAATCCTCTTAAAAGACAACCATGCATTTCTTTCAGTCTCAACCAGGTCTTCATCGAACTGTTTGTCTTGCATCAGTTCTCTGATCTGTGGGTCCTATAAATATACCTTCCTTGATTTTTGCGTCACTCACATTTGGGAACTTATTCCTCAAATATTCAAATCCAAGGCCGGTTTTATCCATACCTTTCACAAAGTTTTTCATGAGCCCCAGCTTTATGTGCAAATGGGACAGAAAATTTTTCTCCGGAAGAACAAGAGGAGGATTGACATTTTTCTCCCCTGGCGTCAGTGATGTTCGTTTAGGCCACAGTTTATTTACACAGTGATTCTTCTTGTCCCGGCTGTCCCACTCACACAGGAAACATCAGTATTTTGTGTACCCGAGTTGCATTCCGAGTAACAGTGCCACAACCTTGAGATCACAACATAACTTCCACTTAAATTCATCATACTTAATCTTTCCCAACAGTAGCTTCATGCTTTTATAACTTTCCTTCATGTTGGCTGCATGAGTCAAAGGAAAGGAGAGGAAATTTTTTTCCATTGTGGAGTAAAACCACCTTCAAGCTCACTTTTGACGAATCAACGAACAAGCGCCACGGATCTGGGTTGGATTCATGGCCAAGAACTTCCATAACGGAACAAACATCATCGCAAAACATTACACAATCTTCCTGGGAGAATAAATCCTTGAATTCTTCATGGCGCCCACGGTAAAAACACACCTTAGTGTGGTGGCGCAGAAGATTCCAGCCCGTTAACCTGGAACGAAAGGTGTGGGTGATGGAGAAATTCTGGAAACATATTTGAATTCAGCGTCCAATAATATATCAGAAACAGACATTTTTCCTCATGGGACAAAATCTTTGTAGACCGGTGTTATCCAGCTCTCTCGCTGTTCGCTAGAAATGTAACCTGCTTTAAAAATCATATTAATTATATTTAAATAATCTAATGCTCTACGAAATCTCAACGGTAAATTTGGGAAACTCGTACTTCTAGTTACGGTTTTCGCAGATAACTCTTCCATTTAACCACTCTTATATGTTCTGCGTAACTTTTCAAGATCACTTAAAAGTTATGATTTATGCTTAAACTTTTTCTCGGTGAAGGATGAGACTAAAGTACAGACTAAATTACATTTACCTCTCACTACCCCCAGAAAGTCTGCCTATTCTGTTCCTGTTCCCAACTACTACCACTGGTCCATATTCTTGTGCAACAAGCAGACATGTTCATTGATGCAGAATCTCTTTTTCATTACGTCATTCAGCAAAGCAGGTTTATCGCGCAAAAGGCCTGCATTCGGTGGAATATCTCGCGACAGCTGCCGTGTTCAGGGACACGATAAAAGAGACAACGTGTAAAATACAGCCTTGGCATATATAACAGTATCATTAGGGGAAATTCAGCTTGATTGATATATATATATATATATACAGTGTTTAGAAATATCTGCTTCCCGTGTCTTTTTATTTTCTTATTTTTGCAGTACTATAAATATAAAAAAAATCATTCCATCTACTTTTTCACCATTATTCCTGATTCATTTATTATATTTCTTTGACTATCCATGCAGATTCCCCTGTTTATAATTTGGTAACATTCTCTCATTCGTTGAACTTATTTTTATTTATTAATACGTTGGTTTTATCTGCGTGCAGATTATTCGGTTAATTGTAAGTAAAAGGTAAAGGTAAAGCAGTCCCGTTACAGGCCTGGAGTGGCCCAGAGGGTTCCAGGAAGTTAAGGTTCACAGATTTCATGACAACGGCGCAGGATGGTGGTAAGGTTGTCAGCCTTACGCACCGGCCGCCTTTACTCCCAGGAAATGCTCCTGGTACTCATTTCTGTTAGAGGCTGAGTCGACACCAGGGCCATAGTGCGATCGGAGGAATTTTATATCAATGAAAAACTCCAATGACTCCAGCTGGAATCGAACCAGCGACCTTCCGATTTGAAGCACAGCACCTTAGCCACTGTGCTACCGCGGTCCCCTAATTATAAGTAGCAATTAATTTAAATGCTAACGGTTTAAACATTTTAGTGGGCTGGTAGCCATTCAAACAACCTGTCGTTGTAAATGTGCCTCCTGTTGCGGATGGCACAACAATCAGCGACATGGTTAACGTGCGGTCCTCAGCTTGATCTTGTTCCTCTTCAGATAGTGTTGCATGCTAACAGGGGAATAGTGCCTGAGACATGATGCAGCTTGAATGCAAATAAGTTACTGCTAGAAGAGTAAGGTCTTAGTCTTGGTCTTTTTTGTGACGTCATATACAGTATATCGAACAAAAAAGGCGAGACGAAATCAGCGCAGTATTGACAGTTGCTACGTGAAAGGTCGGTCTTTCACAATGTCGCCAATGATGGAATTACGGATTTCTGCCGCTGCTGTCCTAAAAATTCGTAAATTTCGGCTTGTTTATGACGGGTTTGTGTAACATTGACGTTTTGTGCGGGAAATATTTCATGCTTCGTTTCACCAGAGGTAGGAGAAAAAAATATTTATTATATAATTTGACAGATTAAATCAGAGGACAAGGTAAAATGAATATGTAAACTAATGAAGGAATGATGTAACGTAACGTTAAGACAGAGTTTATTCGCGGATATGTCTATTATCAGAAGTTACATTATTGCGACATAAACTTAAGAGGGGAAAAGGAAATTACATTGACTTCTGTAGCAGGAAGGAGAAACGTGGAATAAGGGGCTGATTTCAGGGTTTGGAAATTCAGAGGTATTAAGAGAGGATTTATCAGAGTAAGGTGCCCCATTATTAAACTGAAAACATACGACGCAGAAAAACTTGGAAAATACCCATTCAAAACCAGTGCAAAAACGAAAATTAAATCAGTAATTCGCGGCCCTATTTTGAGACTGTCGTGAAATATAATGATAAACGAAGAAATATATTTGCAGACCAGTAAATTCTCATGTATATTAACGACATTAGTGCATTAGTGTGAATATTATATAATAGAGGGTAGATCAGTGTTTATAAAAATAAGGAACTTGTGACCTTCAATTCCGTGATATTACGCTACCACAGATTGTCCTAACGAATGAACCACAGCCCAGTAACTCCAATGGTAAGTTAGAAAATAATTTTAAATTTTTATAATGCCGTAACTAAAGAACCTACAGTGACTTGATTATATCAGAAGAATTCATCGTTAAGGATCGCCATCTTCATCCAGTGTTGCAGACATATCTTGGCGGCCACGGTTGTAAAGATGACCGCGAGGTGAAAACTGTCGTAAAACGATGAGTGATAGCACAGGACACGGACTGCTATCTACAGGGAGCAAAATAGTACATCGTACAGTACGACAAATATGGCGTGGATTGTATTGAAGTGTAGTGGGATATCAGTACAATTAAATCTGGACTGTTTACTGTGGATGTGGGAAAGTCGAATGCAAAATACAGCTATGTATTGAGGACGTGCTGTGCCACCGACCACAGTACATAAAATTTTTTCGGCTCAGTTACCGAGTAACCTCACCGAAAATTTGAAGATTTTTCTCAATCACGCCTGCCAAATTTTCATCACTCAAACTACTCGTCCGTAGTGGCATATGATACAACTTTTCGAGTGCTAATCTCAGTTAATAGAACACCGTCTCTTTAAATAAGTAACCGTTACTACAAACATTCCCGTCTGTGGCCACTAGTCTTGTTCATAAAGGCTTCACTCTAGCAGCAGAGAAGTTAGGGGTTTTCAGGCTTGCGGTTTTTACACACAAGAAAAATCAAGAGTGACCAGATGAGTTTGCAGGTCAAGTGAGCGAAGGAATTTATGCTTTGATGCGTCTACATCAAAATGTTTCTAATTGAATTCAGTCTAGTTACATTCTTATTCGTAAGTTTTGCGAATGTGCAATTGAGAAAATTTTCTTTGCCTGAAGATTCCAAACCCGCGTTACTCTTCCCACACTTTCGATCAATTCGTATTCGTCTGTAGATGTGGCGGGTTCTTAAACTCATTCCTTGCAACAGTGCGACATGCCTGTGCGAATTAGGCAGCAGTGCAGAAATTAACATGTTTCAAAAACGCTTGGAATATATTTGAAAGAAGTCATCCCGTTGAGTATTGATTCTATATATTCACTTTATTATATATATTTCAATCAACAGAACTATATAATAAAAGCACAGGTTAAAGCGACGTGTTTCGACTTAAAAATTCATCGTCAGGCTAAGCTAAGAACCATGAAGTTCTTTACAATGTGGCTGTGCGCATTTGGGATCTCAGATGGCTCACAATGTGTGCTGTGATTCGTACCATGTATATAACGTGACTTATATCTATTACACTACTGAACCATGTATATATATATATACTCATATATTTACTGCAATTGGGTAGCTACCCGGTGGCAGTGGTTATTTTACATGTAAACAAAACATGAAATTGATTACTACTAGATTTAAGTCGGGAGGGCCACATGATAAGCATGTAGTGGCAACTTGGAATGTTGGGAACCATCTCAGCATTTGCTTATAGACACAGGGAAACCGAGAAAAACCTGTGTCGAGGTGACCGGTCGCAGGACCTTCCGAGTACTGACTTCTAGCCAGCAGTCCGGCATCTAAAGTAAAAAAACAATGCACACACAGTACAACAATACACACAGGACAACTACAACAATACACACGGCCAACCAACAACAATTACACACAAGACAACTTAAAACTAGCAACAAAACACACGAGACAAATTAGAATTTTACAACATGTACAAAAG
>Ga0123354_10015229_pt1 | contig 11999 bp, 14 predicted proteins | sample TergutLab28metaG_2_FD_97872 | JGI IMG/M metagenome (GOLD analysis project Ga0123354, IMG submission 97872) | Labiotermes labralis P4 segment gut microbial communities from Petit-Saut dam, French Guiana - Lab288 P4 | ecosystem: Host-associated > Arthropoda: Insects > Digestive system > Gut ... | reverse complement strand
TGCGTATTGGACCGTGCATCATCTTGATATTTGAATAAAGGTTGACCAACTAGATGACACTTGCTTTATTATATATTGCTCAACATGTTTCAGGCGTTAATACGTCCATCTTCAGGAGCTAGCCTACACAACACAACAAGTACTCGCAGGCTCCTGAAGATGGACGTATTAACGTCTGAAACATGTTGAGCAATATATAATAAACCAAGTGTCATCTAATTGGTCAACCTTTATTCAAATACTTTAGTGTTATTTTTATGGCTTTTTGTCACTTCATTCATTGGGAACTTGAGATGTGTTGGTTCCTCTTCATCACAGAACACTGTCATTTTAAAAATAATGTTTATTTCCTTACTGTGTATAAACTTGTTTGACATGGTACTGTACTGTACTGTCTTACATATCAGTTACTCAATTGCATTATGTGTGTAATTGTAATTGAAACTAATGGCCATTAGGAGAGAGTGAGTCGTGGGTGGTTTAGCAGAGGGAGAAGAAAATTTTCTCAAAAGCAGGCACAGAAGTAAAATCTCAAATTGTATGTCGCACACTTTCTCTTTGTCATGTTTTAGTTCTGTATAATATAAAGCATTTTCAAATATGTTGCAGCATAAGCAAGTGTTTTGGAAGTGTTTAGAAACCCAAATTTTTTTTTTGTGTGTGTGTGTAAATTCTCATACAGATTATTTTTTATTTACAAGTACACAAAATTACTCAGCAAATGAGAATTTAATAATAATAATAGCAATTAGTATTCTTTTCTTTATTATTAATACATTTTTGGTTTGCTAATGTTATCACAATTTTAACCCTGTAAACTTGCAACTGACCGTACACATCCACAATCTGACATGGATTCCATTCACGGTTGGTGTGCTGCTAACCTAATAATGACAAAACTGAAGTTATCACCTTTACAAGGAAAGTTACTACATTCATATTTACAAACTGTGTGATTAATGCATAACTCATACCAACTCCATAAAAAATATAGTTCTTTTGGATACTACATTCTTTTTTCAATCACTCAAAATGTTGGGACTCATACATGCATTGACATATTCCTTTTTCATTATTTATAGTTTATTATTATTATATTTTACTTTAGTTAGATATAAATGTACAATATGCCTTGCCTGCTTAGAATATTACAAATACTAATGGCCGATAAGCTAGAATGTGTGATACGAATGTTTGCAGTTATATCTATGAGTTTTCTTTCCCCCCTCATTCCATACATTTATGCTCCTGCAATTGAGCTTCTGAATTACACACTTTACAAGTGACAAGGCAAAACTTTGATGCTCTTTTTTTGTACATGTTTTTCCAATATCTTAATTTTGTCCTTCTACAATTGATAACAGTAGTGTCCAAAAGGTGAAGAGAGAGAAACCAACAAGATGCAACAAATCAGATGTTTATCATCAAACTTCTATCTCAACATGTTTCGGGCATCACTATACCCATCATCAGGAGAGCAAGGCTGTGTACTACCGCATATGGTGTTCTGCACTGGTTGAGTGGAGCTGGGAACTGTGTGAACAGTGTGAAAGTTGCTGTGTCCGAGTTCCTTCTTGTAATATTAGAAAATTCACCTGTTTTCTGTAGTACGTATCAAATACCCTTCAACTACATGCTGTAAATTTGATATACAGTGATATAGATATATTGAGTAACCAAATTAGATCTTTGACACATAGTTTATGGCAGTAGCATGTTGCATATGAATTAAAGTTTCAGTTATTTAGCTGGCCTGTGTTTCAGTTTAAGCGATAACTCTGATTTTAATTGATTGTTTTGTTGTGTTTTTGTGTAATTTGTATCATTATTCTGTTCCAGTTTTGTAATTGGCCATTGTGCTCTTAAGTTAGCATCTTAATAAATGAGAATTGAATTGAGGCTGTTAAGTTGGTTCTCAAAAAGAGTTCAGGTGTAATGAGCCAATTACCATTTACTCACAATTCGGTCAGTAATATTCTGAATGTGCAGCATGTATTAATTAAATAATACTGCTTTCTGTGTTAGACTATATAGAGGCAGGATGGAAATTAAACAGTTCTGAAGTTCTATTTAAGTTGTTTGGTATAATACTTGTAGTGCATATTACAGGTAGTATTATATACACTGTTTTCACTTGCCATGTTCTTATAAGCTCTTCTTTCATTTCTTATCTTCATAATCATCATCATTATTTTGGTTTTTGTATCTGTAAAATTTTTGTTTTCAGAGTTGCATCATTGTTTTAGTACTAATTACTATGCTATTTTAATTGTTTGACAGGTTAAATATCTTGTCTTCTCTCCCTGTTACATGAAACATAATTTTTGTTAAATGTCCCAGTTTTTGCTTTAAAAAATCGAATCCCTACCACAAATAAAATTTCACCTCCACCTATTTTGTCAGTTAACTGTATGAAACCCAGAATGGTTATTTTCAAGTTAACCAACAACAGTTATTATATGAAAAAGTAATAATGCATAAAAATACAGACAATATCAAGATTGATATGGAATATTTGTAAAACTTTTCAATTACTGGGGATAATAGGTAAAATACAAAGAAAAACATTTCTATGCTTCAGTGTTATTAAACTTGAAAAATTGGGTCTGCTTGTGCAGTCGATGGACGTTGAGGCCGATGAAGACTAAATCACAGAAAATGCACTTGGAAAATATGTCCTGCAGAGTGGAGCAGAATTTCAAACGCGTTTGTGAATTTTCACTGAAATGTCTGCACTCATACATTTAATAACACAAGATTTCTCCAGTAGATATGAATGATCTACAAAGTGGTAAGGCTTTATTCAGTGGGTAAAGTTATGTTTGGCTTTTTACATATTTCAAAAAAAGGCACACAACCTCTTCACATCGCAATTACTGGAAAGGGTGATAGTGGTTGTATTATGCTTTGGAGTACACTATTGTAGCTCAACAGCAGGAAAGTAAAGGCATTGTTTTAATATCTTATTTCTTAAGGTTTTTATAGATTCTTGGGTACCTTGGCAATCCTTGCACACTGAATTTCAGTAAATAAACAAAATACTAAAATAGGCCTTCTCAAACTTTTGTGTCGGGCATGCAACTTTGGTACGCATGCAGGCAAGAAATTCAATACACAGAATTAAGACTTTATGAATATAAGAATAAGCATAATTTTGCCTGTGTATTTGCCTATACACAGTGTGCAAAAAAAAAAAATATTCTAACAATAACAGTAAAAATTGCACAAGAAATAAAATTCATAACAACCTTTGGTGTCACTGCTGTTAGCATTTCTTTTTACAAGATTAATTAATAAATTATGTCTCCATTAACAAACAACTCGGAGGTTTTCAAAATTGCTTTGGCGCTCTGTCTGGACCCATGCTAGGGAAAGGATTCAGATAATGTGTTGCCCACGACCTACTAGATTGGGTCTATATTTCATATTGTATCACATACTTCACAGAATTACATTGTATGCTCAATTACCATGTCAATTCATTTTTACGCCACATGTGTGTGACAGAAGAATGCTAATTTATGTAATGATGACATCCTTCAGAACTCTTAGTCAATGACTCACCAGTATAAATTATACAGGTAGAAATAATCTCATTTACTGCACTGGAAGGGAATTATAACACACCTGTCTTGTAACATGCAACATATACAACACAATGGATAATAAAACACCTTTCATATTAGGTACCAACTCCTACATATTTCGGCACCAAGGTGTCATTCTCAGGGGGGGTTTATTAAAGAGAAGGATCATAAGACCAATATGTACCAGTCGCACCTGCCCCTTTCTAAGTTTTCAATAGTGATATGGAAGCACAAGTAAATATTCGACGCTGTGTTACGGAAGTCTTGAACTTGGCGATCGAGGTAACACTCAAGTGTGTAATAAATCTAGTGAACTCATTCGTCGAAATGTTCCTGCGAGCTGGCGAATTTATAAGAAATCAAAAGTTCTCAACGTTCGATTGGCAAGCCCCTGGAGTTGATAGCCCACGTATAATGAGCTGGCTACCATTTTATTTGGACGATAATATTGGAGCCGAACGAGACGATATTTTGAATCAGCGATGGGGATAATTGGAGCAAATTACGATGCGAACCAGGCGTTACGGCACTTCTCTCTGCTGTTCCCACATGGTGAACTAGGTTGGCATTTAGTAGTTTGCATCAAGGTGACGCTACAAGCCATAACAAAAGAATTTCATATTGTAATTTTGTTGCTGACTCTGTAAGTACAATGGGTACTCGTTGCTACTTCGCGCTGCTAGACTATTTTTGCGTAGTGTTTACACACTAACTACCGAAATGCGTTTGCCTACTTTGGCCATGTCACCTGGGGCATGCAAATCGCGGTTAGGGTGATAAAATTTCGTTAACACATGGCTGGAGACTTTTACTGGTAATCCGTGGTTGTACAAGAAGTAATCTGTGGTCTTAGGTAAACGCTTGGGTACGCTGACAATTTTATTTGTGGTTTCGGAAACCACAGACGTCTAGTTGATCTGTGTTGAAAACGCTACGGAGTGTTTGTGTGTGTGTGGCTCTGGTGTAAAACAGGTAAGCGATGTTCGAGTGTAGAAGTAGACTGGGTATGGACACTGCGTTTAACTGAGCAATCATCGTCGTTTATGGATTATAAATTTGGTACTAAAATGCATATATCATGAAAATAGTACAAAGTTTCCACCCGAAGGGAGCTCGTGGCTTTCTTTCTTAGTATTTTGTAAATTTTCATTACCCCTTTTGCATAAATCCATTCAAACATATTAGGAATTATAAACACTAACTTTATGTATATTGTAATTGAACTACTCTCTCTACTGTTTAGATCAGATAACAAGAAGTCCAGGGGTTCCCAGCCAAGCGCTGCAGTATGTCATGGAACATAATATTTTCTCGTGCAGCCTTTCACGTATTTTCTAAGAAAATGTTGAATATTTCGTGAATTCCCAAAACGTATAATTCTCGGTGAGCTGGTAAACGTAAGCTGATAAACTGGTCTTAACGATTAGAAGAGTCATTGAGAAAACAATTTATTCCAGCCTAGATCTGGATAACGGCGAACGTTTGTCTCGTTAGCTAATATACCAGTAGCATGTCGAAGGCCAAGTATCTGAGAAGTAAGGTAATCCTATCCTCTGGGTAGCCACCAGAAAAATATTAATTCCCGCAAAGGAACAAGAGTATTTTTGTTGGTCACTGTGGGAAGACTTATATGTACATTTGGCAAAATCCATTGCATGGTGTGATTTGACACAAGTTTATTGTTCAAAGCTATTGGGATTCATTCCTATGTACGTTATCTTTGTGGTATTCTATGTGCCTCATCTATTGTCTAATTTTTATTTAAAATTTTTGTCTTCTATATGAAAAGTTAATGATTAAGTTATGTAATATAAAGTGATAAGTGTTTCTTGTGTTTTGAACTTGGTTTCTCATATTAAGGAAAAAAATATAGATTGAGGGCATTTACAATAGAGTGATTAGAAAGTTGAATCCTAATAGAGATGAAGTAATGGAATTGCTTAATTTATAGTTTTATTTCTTCACCAAATGATGTCTGTGTAGCAGTGAAAAGGGGGGGGGGGGGAAATCATAAAAAATACAGTTGGAGGAGAAAAGATAGAACGTTTTTGAGACCTAGACATAGACAGAATTTTGTTTAATGCACTAATGCATGGTACTGTCAGCAGTGGTCTTTACAGGATTTCAAATTTAAGATGAGAATTCAGTATGTTCCGGCATAGTAACAGGAACAGGTGGTTACAGGAAATCGTAGAGATATTGGTTATAAAGGCATGCACTGGATTATGTGTGTCATGATCAGATATGCAAGTGGGCTTTGCATACATGGTAAAGAAGCTTCATCTTCTACAACCAGGAGAAAACCACATTCAGATATTCTAGGAATCTTAGGCTTCCTTTCATTTTCTGTGGTCTCTGATTTTAAGGTTGATTTCTTATATCTGTAGGGTTGATGGTAGTTCATGGCCTTATTAGTATTACCAAGATTATTTCAAGCATCATTGGTCATGTTAGAAAGGTAAGCCATATGTATCAGAGGATTGTTTGAAAGTAAGTATTAAATACTGTGGGAGATGTGGACTGGGTTTGTTTGGCCCCTGACAGGAAGGTGTGGTATGTTCCTCATAACATGGTAATGTCTCTTTAGGTTGTGTAAGAGGCAGATGAGGGCATGGCTAATGGAGCAACAATTATTGGTATAGTTGATAAAAAAGAAGATGTCTGTGGCTTTGAAATTTGCAGCGAAGTAAATCTGTAAGATGGAGTTATCATTTTGATGCTGAGTAAAGTCTTTCTAATAGATCCATGATTCATGTCATGAGAGGGCACAGCTGTGATTATTGTGGTGGTTTTACAGAACAGCATGGATTTACTGGAAGGTGAACTTGGATCCTCTAGCAAGACATGTGTAACATCTACATTTGATGGAAATCAGGTGAGCGGCATAGAAGCTGAATGGGTCACGGAAATAAAGGAAGAAGAGGATCAAGAGCCAACGACAATTCCAGAGATAAAGATGGAACCCAAGGTAAGTGGTGTGCCTGTGGTGAGTGTATGCACATTTCTTGTAGGCTGTATACAGAATTGCCAACCCCTATATCAGTGTGTCATTGTGAAACAAAAATTTGACTGTAAGGACTGGATTTTGAGCTGTTTTTAAGAAAAGAAATTCTTATTTTGCAACACACTGCACATGAAGTACGACTTGCAATGGAATGTTTGTTCTATCAAGAAATCGAACATTCCCCAATGTTTTATGTTTGTGGAATGTGACTTCTTACATGGAAGTAATAACATTTTGTGAAGAACTGTGAGACAAAAGTTATCAGGAGAATATCTGACTTAAGGGAGGGGGTTAATAGCAGAAGGACACAGAAAATTATTTAATGAGTTTCATTAATGGAACTCCTAATAATGTTAATGTAATTAGATCAATGAAGATGAATTAAATTTGTCATGTACAGTGCATGTATGAGGTAAATAATGTATAAAAATGTTCCTTTACAAGACCAAAAAGGATGTGACCGCTTGAGAAATAGATACATAGTTTGGAGGTAATGGTAAATTAAAGTTGTCCCAATATGTGCCATGGAGAGAGGCAGGTTGAGTGGAGGTATAGCTCCACTGATTTTTAAACTTGGCTCAAGATGGATGTAAGTTGTGAGTGTGTCTTCCTTGGCCAGTTTACTGCCAGAGAAAAAGTTTTGGTTTTCATTGATTTGGGGCTGGGTGGGAACTGGAGCTGGTCTGGATGTTTTGGAGAAGAGAGAGTAATCTTGCTTCTGCTAAAATTTGAACCCCAGATCTTCCATCGTATATCTTAGTCACTGCACTGAATATGCTGCCCATATCTGATTTGAAGATAATACAAAAGTGCGTGTTAATAAACTGAGATGGTAGGTTTGGTTTTGATGTGTTTGTTTAATGACAGGAATTCCTGGAAAGTTTCTGTGAACATGTTAATTTCCCTTGAAGTTCTGTAAAAGGGAATTTTTTTGTAGTTAATCAGGTCTAATATCTTTTCATGTTGTAATTGGATTGACTGGTTTTGAAGCTTAAGATGTCACAGTTCACTGATGTACCAGAGAAAGAATGAAGAGCCAATGGCAGATCAAGTAATAACCTTGGAGCCAGAGTTAAGATTATGTTTATTTGTTTTGTTGTGTTCATACATTTAGCAAATATTCGGAATTTATGTCTTCTCTGGACTGTGGAGAACGGATTTGGAACAGGCCTACTGGAAAGTCTCAAACAATTTTTTTTTTATGTCACATTGCGTGTGAAGTACCACCGTCTCTTTGTCATAAGTCAGTTTTAAGATATTTTAAATCCTGACAAAATTTTGAGAAGGAACATGATCTTGGAAAAAAAGAGCCGAATAGGTTCAGGTAATACTTGCTACCATTCAGTTCAGAATATTGCATGTACTCATATATAAAACTGAGTTTGTTCCTGTCATTTTGTTTAGGTGTGAAATTTGGTGTCTTATATCAAGAGAAGAACACAGAGCAAGGTGGTGAGTAGAATATTTGGTGTGGGAGGGAGATAGGAATAGAGGGATGCAGAAGATTCTGTAGTGAGCTTCCTGACTGTTACTATTCATCATATATTATTAACATAATCATAGCAAGGAAGATAATGTGTGAGGCATGTGACATACATATTGTAAAGAAGAAGGGAATACAAAGTTTGCTTAGAAAGGAGACTTGGGAGGAAAATATGAAAGTCAGTGTTTGAAAGAAATAGGATGGGAGGGTTGGATTGTTTTTGTTAGGCTCATGACAAGCGTTCTTCTGTACATTGTAATCTCCAACACAGTACACAGACAAGTTTGTTTGGTATATTGATTCAAATGAATATCGTGTTCACATTTTTATATGCAGTCTGTTATAACTGTCTTCATCCTGTCGGTTTTCTAAAAGGCAAGGAATTTTTTGACTAGTGGAGCAGCCATAATCATGTGAGGAGGAAGATTTCTCCATGGACGTTGTTTGTTATTCATGTTTTTTTATATAGAAAACCCAAGAAAACAGCTATTATCAGTTTTATGCAGTGTGAAAAACTTATAATAGATGTGTCCTGTTTCATATTTTGAGAGAACGCAACCATGATTTGTGTGGTGGTGTTACAGAACTGCATGTGTTTCGTGGAAGATGCAACTGGTTCCTTTAGCGACACGTGTGTAACATGTGATGTTGATGGAACTGAAGAAGTCAGTATTAAGGTGGAAGAGGCCATTGATATTAAGCATGAAATTCCAGAAGCTATAACATTTCCATCAATCAAGACTGAACATGAGGTAAGGCAATCCTGAAGAGAAGAGAATTTTTGGAATTCATAGACATTAACCCTTTAAACACCAAGTTAAATCCCAACTGTAAGTCCCAGCTGTCTGTATTATTCCGCAGGGTTTTTAAATTTTGTGCATGATATTCGAAAAACCTGAATATTTCGAGAACTAAGCGTGATAAATTTGTGAAACAAAAAAAGCATTTTCTGGGGGAGGAAACAGACATTGCTCAGTGTGCCTTCAAATGCTGTAATATCCTTATAAGGTAATGAAGAAGAATTGTTTCTGAAAAACTTGTAAATATCCATGTTCTTTTACTTACTTTGTGGTCGAGGCTTCAACTGTTTGTACAGAGGACGGATGAATAGATGCCTTATAAGAGTGTCTTTTTGTGATAATCCTGAAAACAGTTTCGGTCAACACACAGCGCCATGTCACAGTTTACGCATCTGAATATCACCGCACGCTTCACGCCCCCCCGCTGAACACACGCGACGTCGGTGTTTCGTGTGATTGCGGCCAGGCCAGTGCTTGTTGTGACTTGTGTCCAGTCTTCCGATGTTAGTAGAAGCTTGGGCTGGTCTCACTACTGGCATGGATGGTCGTGGCTTATGCACAGCCCATCCCAGCATCCCACAGTACCCTGTTGGGGCCCCCCAATAAAGGTGTGCACTAGACTCCTTCAGGGTTTAGGGGGCAGTGTCCACTGAGAGGGTTGTGGCTGTTGACCTGCCACATTACCAACGCCATCCTCATCTTCAGAGCTGCTGGCGGAATAATCTGGGCTTGGAGGCTGTGCAATGGAAGACAGTCGCGAAGGTGGGCGTGGCTCCTCTTCATCCTCAGACTCTTGTGATGAATAATAGTTATCCTTGTCACTGTCGGAACCCATTATGATTTCTCATATTTCATTTCTAGACAGCACATGAGCCCGTTTTGCACACGAAACATCGCCACATTGCATTTTCAACGAAACGCCAGCACAGCTAACGCGTGAAACAGCAAAATCTCTACTGAAAGAAGTCGAACTTCTGCAAACTGCTTGGCAGTATAATGCACAGTTCAGGTACAATGTTCCCTTTCCCAACCTAAGAACTGTTACTCAGCTGCCTGTTAGTAATACCCAAAAGTTTCATTACCAAACCATTCCAGTCCATTTACTAAATGCAAGACACAGTACATTTTCAAGACTTATGACACTTATGAATTTATGGCTAATTAGGGTCTCTTTGGTAGCTGACAAAGTGTTTACACACAAATATGACACAGGACGGCTTTCATGATTCATTCAGTGTTGAGACATTGTGCAGTCAGATAGAAAGAGAGGGCTGTCAACGTTGCCAAACGAAGGTCACCCGAAAGTAGACGTTAGTGTTTCTGGCGTTACGGGCATTACTAGGAGATGCCACTATAGTGGGCGTTAAGGGTTAATGGAAGGATAATATTGAAATATATTTTGAAGAAGTAGTTTTGGAATATTTTGGCTGCATTTCTTTGGTTCTGTATGGGGATCAGTGAAGGACTGTTCTAAGCAGACTGGTTATGCTTAGCATTTTGTATATGTATGGGTAACTTCCAGGTAGTTGTTCATTTCACGTTAGAAAGTCATGATAAAGCACAGTTTAATTGGAATTTCTGACCCATGTTTACAAGATGTTCACCAGAACTACTTTCCTTTTCAAGACTTTGTTAGTGTCATTACTATGCTCATAGAACAGAACCGAATAGAATACAAGAAGACTGGGAACACTTTGAACATATTTTTTTTTTCTTCCACAGTCCTTATGTTTATACATTTAGCAGCCCTGCACTCTAATAAATGTTCAGTGTCCTGCTATCAGATGTTGTCCGATTGACCTGGTTTCATAAGAAATTGATCCAAGCGCTGAACTTTCTTTGGAGAGACTGGTAACGGAGTTTTGCCATACCACTGTTGTTCCATACTCAAAGCCTTCTGAAGAAGCTGTGAGACAGTATTTGGGAATTTTCTGCAGATGAGTATATCGCATACCCCAGTGTACGACAGCCATTCCCGAGTCCCTCTATGAGTTCGTCTACAACCAGGCTTCACAGCTTTGGGGTAATAAAATGCCCCTTCAGGGACAGCATGTGGCCATAGATCCCTCCAGTCTTTCTCCTATGAGTGTTGCTGTAATAATTTTTCTGCCTCCTAGAATGGAACCAATCCATCTCTGTGGTATGTCTCCAAGCCCATGCCATTTGGAAACATTTTTTATGTCACATGAAGTACTATCAGTAGTGCTCTCAGTATCAACAAAATCCTAACTGTAACTTCCTGCTTTCTGTATATGTGTAATCGCATAGGGCATTGTGGTTCCTGTGGACTTGCCTGGTTTGTAGGAAGATTCTTATAGATGTAGGAGACATGCCCCATTATTTCATCCTTGGTATTTCTGGTCACCAATTTTTGCTTTGTTTTCTGCGTGAAGGACAGTAGAATAATAGGACAATATGCCTTAGCCTGAGTATAGTTGACCTTCCCAGGTGCTGGTATAAACATCATCTCGAACTGCCTTCTGGCTCTGTGTATAGACCCCTTTGGTAGGCAAACCTTAATACGCACATACTTTTGATACCATGCAACAGATTTTGACACACTTAGAATGTCATGTTTGTTACCATAATAACAGTCTTGGATTTCAATGTATGCAGCCTCCAAAATTCAAGTGAAATCTGCGTGTAAAGTTTCCCCAGTGAAGAAAGTCCCACTTGCAGCTCTGGGTGAGGTGACAGACATACTCGCGGTGTTTTTTAATTATGTGTGCTACACAGCCAGGCAACACCTATGTTTGAGATTATGAACTTCCCTTATGTCCATCTTCTGACCCCTATGTTTTTTGAATTGGCCTCAAAATTTTTTGGAAAATTTGTGGACCCCAGCCGTAGCGTGTACATCCATTCAGAAGGAACTGTGAATACAATATGCAGTTTTTATGGTGTGTGCTGATTAATTGCTTTGGTTAAAATATCTGTAAGTTTTAGCTTTCCTTCATTTTTGAAAGAATGCATGTCTTATAGCACCTTCAAAGAAGTGTGACATACAGGGTGTTTCACGACTTTAGGGCATAACTGCAGGAGGTGATTTCCTAGGCCTTTGTGATCAAAAAAGTTCATATAAACATGTGTCCGATTTTGGACGTTTACGGAGTTATGACCGTTTT